>JAEEGF012028218.1_pt1 | contig 129880 bp, 100 predicted proteins | sample 9134171 | NCBI WGS metagenome assembly JAEEGF01 (sample SAMN16246542, study PRJNA631951) | gut metagenome | biome: gut microbiome; feature: rumen; material: AP-attached | host: Bos | place: Iran: Karaj | collected 2018-10 | reverse complement strand
AGTAATGTCCATATAATGGTGTAAATTCATAAAAGAAAAAAGAGCCAGAGGCTCACCTTTAGGTATAATTAAATCACCACAATCAAAGAATACCGGAGGTAGAACACAATGGCTCAACTCAATATTACTTTAAACCAGGAAGAAATACTACAGTTACTATCATCAAATCGTGAAGATGCCTTTAAGAAACTACTGCAGGATAGTCTTAATAGCATCCTTCAAGCGGAATCTACCGAACAACTTAAAGCTGAAAAATACGAACGGTCTGAGGAACGTACCGATAGTCGAAATGGCACAAGGGAACGCCAACTTACTACTCGCCTTGGAAAGATTGAATTAGTCGTTCCAAGACATAGAGATGTTCCATTCAAGTCTCTTATATTTGATAACTATCAAAGAAGCGAAGCTGCTCTTGTTGCCAGTATGGCTGAAATGGTAATTGCTGGTGTTTCAACTAGAAAAGTAGCAAAAGTCGTCGAAACACTATGCGGTACTTCCTACTCGAAGTCTATGGTGTCAGAAGTATGTAAGGATCTAGATGTACTTGTTAATGAATTTCGTAACAGACCACTGACTAATTCGTATCCATTTGTACTTGTCGATGCAACATATTTTAAAGTGCGAAATGATCACCGAATTGTATCGAAAGCTTTAATGGTTGCTTATGCCACAAATACAGAAGGCAAGCGAGAAGTCATAGGATTTGATCTTTTTGATAATGAGACAAACAATACGTGGTTTATGTTTATGGAATCTCTTCGAAAGCGCGGCTTACACGGGGTAAGAGTCATCACTTCGGATGCGCATCCTGGCATCTTATATGCGATAAAGAAAGTCTTTCCTGAAGTGCCTTGGCAAAGATGCCAAACGCATTTCACAAGGAACATACTGGACAAAACACCAACCAAGTATCAAAAGGGATTACACTCAGAATTGCTTGAAATGTATCATGCTTTGAGTATCAAAGAGGCTCGAAATATTCGAGATCGCATAATCAATGATTATCAAGATGTAGCACCTGCAGCTATGGAATGTTTGGATGCTGGGTTCGAAAGTGCAATGACAGTTATGGTATTACCAGCACGTCTTAGAATTTATCATCGAACATCAAATCATATAGAACGATTGAACCGTGAATTAAAGCGCCGTTCATCTGTAATAGGCGTTTTCCCAAACGATGCTTCCGTAATAAGAATCATGGGAAGTGTACTCATGGACATTCACGAAGCATTTGCTATGGCGAGAATCAATGGCTACCCTACAAAGCAGTTGCAAACAATTGATGAGTATATTCCGCAGCTTAGAGAAATAGCAGAAGAACAACTAAAACTATTGGCTGCTTAAAGATAAAAACACCTAAAGGTAATTTACACACAAAAAAGGACTTGACCCAATTCAGGCAATCTTGGCGTCCCAAACATAGTATAAATCAACGTTTTCCAAAGAAAAAGGCTCAAAATCCTCTTCAAACCGCCATTCTTGGACGCCACGGCTCCCAGAATCCTTTGTAGATGGCGTCCACAGCGCACTGCTCCAAAGGAGAAGTACTGATATTAGGACGCCATGAAGCTCCTCTATAGCATGTCTTAGCGTCCAAGCATCTCAGCCCAGCGCTCTCCAACAATTTCCTACCTATTAGCACCCACCGCAGCATCATTTTCCCAATCCTGCTACTACACCGAAATAAACAAGTAAAGAGAGGTCAAATCTGACCTCTCTTTCACTACTTCTCATTATTAACTTTGCTATCGCTTGTACTCTCCGGTATATTGTAATTCCGCTTCAGCTGCTCCACCATAGTATCGGTGAAGGAGGAACCATAGTCCTCTACCATCTGTGCTGCAAGAGTCTGGATGGTGCTGTCCATGAAGTAATCCACCGTGGAAGATACGAAAGGATCCTTGTCCTTATCTCCGTTAATGGCATCCACGGACTTCTTCATCTCTTTGAGCATCTGCTCTACGAAGTAAGATTCGAAGGACTTCACCGCATCGGTCAGCTCTTCTTCCGTAGGCTGATTCGACAATCCGTTCAATGCGCCCTTGGTCTTCGCACTGGAAGCCTGGGAACGCTGCAACTCTTGCTGCATCTTAATGTTATCCAAATATGCAGAAGAAAAACCATCAATTGCTGCCATAGGCTACTCCTATCTCTTCAGGTTGTTGGCGGTATCCAACATACTGTCTGAAGTGGTGATAGCCTTAGAGTTCAACTCATAGGCACGCTGGGTAATAATCATGGTAACCATCTCGTCCGCGATGTTTACGTTACTGCCTTCCAAGTATCCCTGTGCAATAGAGCTTCGGGTTACTGCAAGATTGGTGGTTGCCTCGTTGATTGCTGCTCCGGATGCGTCCGTTGCCTCATAGAGGTTGTTGGACACCTTGGCAAGACCAACCGGGTTTGCAAACTGGAAAAGACCAATGGTCTGTCCGGTAGGAACTGTTACACCTTCCGCGTTACGGTATGCTACAGAACCATCCTGTCCTACGGTTGCTCCGTCTGCTCCTGCACCTGCCGGAAGGGTAATACGCTGTCCGGTAGTAGAGAGAATCGGATTACCACTGGAATTGGTAAGGATTCTAGCTCCGGTATTATCTAAGGTCCATCCCAAGTTACCGTCACGGGTATAGTAGGTCTCTCCATCCTGTCCGCTCACTGCGAAGAAGCTAGCGGTAACTGTATTGGAAATAAAAAGCGCCATCTTATTGTTGCTGGCAAGCTGTGCACCAGGTGCAAAGTTAGCCTTCAAAGAAGCCACACGAGTACCAAGACCCACCTGTGCTTCGGTCGGCTTCGGCTCTCCATTGGCGGTTGTTGTTTTCTCCTGGAGTGTCTGATACAGAAGAGACTTGAACTGTGTATCCTGGGCTTTGTAACCGGTGGTGTTTACGTTGGCAATATTATTGGACAACGTATCCATACTAACCTGCTCTGCTCTCATGCCGCTTGCTGCGGTCCATAATGATCTAACCATAAGAATGCTCTCCTCTCTTATACACGGCCAACCTGGCTGACTGCCATTTCGAGAGTGCTATCTTCAGTCTGAATCATCTTCTGACCAGCTTCGTAGGCTCTCTGGATGGTAATCATGGAAACCATTTCGTCCACTACATTAACGTTCGAGGCTTCTAAGCATCCTTGCTCCACGGAAGCGTCACTTGCGATTACATTGCCACCATCTACCAGATCATAGAGGTTCTCGCCGTACTTCGCCAGATAATTGTAGTCTTCAATGTCTACAACGCCAACCTGTCCGACGATCACATTGTTCTGGAAGATATTTCCCTGTGAATCAATGGTGTATTTCTGTAACGGGTCTACACGAACCCAACTTCCCTGACCGGTAGTAGAATTGGTTGCACCGGCCTGGTTCAATAAGTAATCTCCATCGCTGGTACGCATGTAACCGAGATTGTCCACGGTGAACTCTCCGTTACGTGTGTACTTGATGGAAGTATTTCCTTGCTTATCTGTATATTCAATGGCAAAAAAGCCATTGCCTGCGATAGCCAAATCACTGGCTTCATCGGTCATACGAAGGCTTCCCTGGGTGTAATCGGTATACAGTTCTCCTACCTTCACGCCAAGATTAATATTACCCAAGCGCTGCGGCATCATCGCAACGGACGTATCCTTGATACGAAGGGCCAGCTCATCCGCAAAAGCAACAGAAGTTGCTCCCTCTTTCTTATAGCCGATGGTGGTTGCGTTCGCCAAATTGTTGGAGAGCACATCCAATCTGCGCTGTTCTTGTATCATTCCAGTAAAAGCGGTATAGAGTCCTTTTACCATGTAAGCCTCCTGTAAAAAAGGTCAGAAATATTCTTCAGAGTAGATATCGGATATTTCTTTACAATTCTTAACACTTTTTATAAAAAAAGATGCCTGAATTTCATCAGGCATCTTATCGTATCTTATTCCATTCCGGAACGATCTCCGGCCATAAATTCTACATACTTACCGGTACCGATTGCTACACAAGTCATTGCTTCTTCTGCAGTAATGGTGTTGATTCCGGTACGATCCTCCATCAGCTCTTCCAAGCCGCGAAGTAATGCACCACCACCGGTCAATACGATTCCACGGTCAGCAACATCGGCTGCCAATTCCGGCGGAGTCTTCTCCAATACGCTGTGAACAGCTTCTACAATCTGGGAAGTCGGCTCACGAAGGGCCTCTTCGGTCTCCTCAGAAGATACCTCAATGGTCTTCGGCAAACCGGTTACCAAGTTACGACCACGAACATTCATGGTCTCCGGCTGTGGCAATGGGAAGCAGGTTCCGATATTAATCTTCATATCCTCTGCGGTACGCTCACCGATTAAGAGGTTATGCTTCTTACGCATGTAACGAACCAATGCCTCATCGAAGTCATCACCTGCAATCTTAATGGAGGTGCTGACAACAGAACCACCAAGGGAGATAACTGCGATATCCGCGGTACCACCACCGATATCAACAATCATATTACCGCATGGCTTGCTAATATCGATGCCTGCACCGATTGCTGCTGCGATTGGCTCTTCAATAATAAACACTTCACGTGCGCCTGCTGCATAAGCTGCATCTTCTACGGCACGCTTCTCAACTTCGGTAACACCACTTGGTACGCATACGCTGATGCGAGGCTTACGATAGCTCTTCTTACCAAGAGCCTTCTGGATGAAGTACTTAATCATCTTCTCCGTAACGGTGTAATCAGAAATAACACCCTGACGAAGCGGACGAACAGCTACGATGTTGCCCGGTGTACGACCAAGCATCAAACGAGCCTCTTCACCGATGGCACGAATCTTATTGGTATCACGATCAAATGCGACAACAGACGGCTCCTTAAGGACAACGCCCTTGCCACGTAAATATACCAGAATGCTGGCAGTTCCTAAATCAATTCCGATATCCGAAGAATTCATCATGTCTACGGATCTCCTTTCCAAACAGATACATAAAAAAGTTTATAGGTATTTGTAAGAAGTCTTACAAATTCAATGTCTTACCGATAGTATGGCACTATACGTACCTATTATATACGTTTAACCTACTTTTTCAAATACTTTTTTATGTATTGTCCAGTATAGGACTTCTTGCATTTGGCCACTTCTTCCGGCGTTCCGCAGGCCACAATGGTACCGCCCCGGTCACCGCCGTCCGGTCCAAGGTCAATGATATAGTCCGCTGTCTTGATGACATCTAAGTTATGTTCGATTACAACTACCGTATTCCCGCCTTCGGAGAGCTGACGTAAAATGCCCACCAGCTTATTGACATCTTCAAAATGAAGTCCCGTAGTCGGCTCATCTAAGATATAGATGGTCTTGCCGGTGCTGCGTCTGGACAGCTCGGTAGCCAGCTTAATACGCTGTGCCTCTCCTCCGGATAGCTCCGTAGAAGGCTGGCCCAGCTTCACATATCCAAGTCCTACATCATAGAGAGTCTGAATCTTACGCTGAATGGATGGGACGTTCTGGAAAAACGGCAATGCTTCTTCCACCGTCATATCCAATACATCATAGATGGACTTGCCCTTGTACTTCACTTCCAAGGTCTCGCGATTGTAACGCTTACCGCCGCAGACTTCGCATGGAACGTATACATCCGGAAGGAAGTGCATCTCGATTTTTACAATACCGTCTCCGGAGCAAGCCTCGCAACGGCCGCCCTTCACATTGAAACTGAAACGTCCCTTGGCATAGCCCTTGGCCTTGGCATCCGGGGTGCTGGCAAAGAGATCTCGAATCATATCAAAGACGCCGGTATAGGTTGCCGGGTTGGAACGAGGCGTACGTCCGATTGGAGACTGGTCGATATCAATGACCTTATCTAACTGCTCCACACCTTCAATCTTCTTGTAAGCACCCGGAATCTTGTGGGCACGATTCAGCTTCTTGGCCAATGCCTTATAGAGGATCTCGTTGGTGAGAGAGCTCTTACCGCTTCCGGACACACCGGTAATACAGGTCATAACCCCAAGCGGCACATCCACATCGATGTTCTTCAAGTTATGTTCCTTGGCACCAATCACCTTGATCCAACCTGTTGGCTTCCGACGCTCCGATGGCACCAGAATCTGTCGCTTACCGCTTAAGTATTGTCCGGTAATGGAGTTCGGGTTATTAATAATATCCTCGTAAGAACCTGCAGCAACCACTTCGCCACCCTGGCTTCCGGCGCCCGGTCCGATATCTACAATGTAATCCGCTGCACGCATGGTATCTTCATCATGCTCAACAACAATCAGAGTATTACCCAAGTCGCGAAGCCCCTTTAAGGACGCTAACAGCTTATCGTTATCCTTCTGGTGCAATCCGATGCTCGGCTCATCCAGGATATAGGTAACGCCTACCAGTCCGGAACCAATCTGAGTCGCCAGACGGATACGCTGGGCCTCTCCACCGGAGAGGGATGCGGTTCCTCGGGAAAGGGACAGATAATCCAATCCCACGTCTACTAAAAATCCTACACGGCCTTTGATCTCTTTTAATACCATACGGCCAATCTGCATCTGGTAATCCGTCAGGGTCATATCCTCTAAGAACTTCTGCAAATCACGTACCGGCATGGTAGTAATCTCGTAAATATTCTTGTCTGCGATGGTGACGCTAAGTGCTTCCTTTTTCAGACGCTGTCCCTCGCATAACGGGCATGGGCTTACTTCCATGAACTCCTCGTACTGGGCACGCTGAGTCTCAGACTTGGTCTCACGATAACGGCGGTTGGTATTGGCAATCAAACCTTCGAACTGCACATCATAGATGCCTTCACCGAACTTGCCCTTATACGGGACCTTCACCACCTTCTTAAATCCATAGATGAATTGACGACGGATATCCTCCGGCAATTCTTCATATGGTGTATCCAAGCTGAAGTTATACTCCTTGGCAAGCGCCATCAAAATCGCATGAGTATAACTCTTGGCATCACTACTGGACTGCCAGCCCATGACCTGTACACAGCCTTCGTTGAAGCTTAAGGATGGATCCGGAATCATCAGTCGCTCATCGAACTCCATCTTATAGCCAAGTCCGTAGCACTCCGGGCAAGCACCGAAGGGATTGTTAAAAGAGAAGGTTCTTGGCTCAATCTCATCCACACTGATGCCGCAATCCGGGCAGGCAAAACTCTCAGAGAAGCTCATCTGCTTGCCGCCAATGACGTCAATCAGTACGAGTCCGTCTGCCAGCTTCAAAGCATTCTCCAAAGAGTCGGTGAGACGCTTCTCTAAGCCTTCCTTCACAACCAATCGGTCAATGACGATTTCGATGTTGTGCTTCTTATTCTTATCCAGTTTAATTTCTTCTTCCACGTCATACTGGCTGCCGTCTACGATGACACGGACATAACCGCTGGCCTTCATACGTTCAAACAGCTTCTCATGGGTACCCTTACGGCCGCGAACCACCGGTGCTAACACCTGGAACTTGGTCTTCTCCGGAAGCTTCATGACAATATCCACCATCTGATCTACCGTCTGGCGCTTAATCTCACGACCGCAGTTCGGGCAGTGAGGTGTACCGATTCTCGCATAGAGCAATCGGAAGTAATCGTAAATCTCCGTTACCGTACCAACGGTAGAACGTGGGTTACGATTGGTCGACTTCTGGTCAATGGAAATGGCCGGTGGCATTCCCTCGATACGTTCTACATCCGGCTTCTCCATCTGTCCTAAGAACTGACGGGCATAACTGGAGAGGGACTCCATGTAACGGCGCTGTCCTTCGGCAAAAATCGTATCAAACGCCAAGGAAGACTTACCGGATCCGGACAATCCCGTCAATACAACAAATTCATCACGGGGAATATCCAGACTAATGTTCTTCAGATTATGGACATTGGCCCCGCGAATCTTAATAAATTTTCTGTTTCCGTTATCGTTACTTACTTTCATTTCAAATTCTTTCTAATTCCATTTGTTGGAAATACAACGTAACTATTTTTCCATATCACGCAGCATATTCTTCATCTCGATTAAGGAATCGCGATACTCTGCCGCCGCCTCGAAGTTCAGGTCTGCCGCTGCATGTTCCATCTTCTTCTTGGTCTTCTCGATGGCTTCCTTCAATTCCTTGATGTTCATCTCCTCCGGACGACGATCCATAGATCGGTCCTCCGCCACCTGCTTACTGATGGCGATGACATCACGAACCGCCTTCTCGATGGTCTTCGGTGTAATACCATGAGCTTCGTTATAAGCTTCCTGGATGCTGCGTCGTCTCTCCGTCTCACCGATGGCTGCCCGCATGGAATCCGTCATCTTATCTGCATACATGATGACATGACCCTTATCATTACGAGCTGCACGCCCGATGGTCTGAATCAGGGATGTCTCGGAACGAAGGAATCCTTCCTTGTCCGCATCCAAGATAGCAACCAGGGTAATCTCCGGTATATCCAATCCTTCTCGAAGAAGGTTAATTCCAACTAATACGTCAAAGACGCCCAGTCGCAAATCACGAATAATCTCCGCACGCTCCAAGGTATCAATATCGGAATGCAAGTATTTCACCTTGATGCCAAGCTCCTGCATGTAGTCGGTTAAGTCCTCCGCCATGCGCTTGGTAAGTGTGGTAATCAAAACCTTATGGCCATCGGATGTCTCCTTCTTAATCTCGGCAATCAAATCATCAATCTGTCCCTCTACCGGGCGCACATCTATCTTCGGATCCAAGAGGCCGGTCGGTCGAATCACCTGCTCCGCACGAAGCATCTCGTGTTCTTCCTCATAGTCGTTGGGTGTTGCCGATACGAAGAGCACCTGATCAATCTTCCCTTCCCATTCCGTGAAGTTCAGTGGTCGGTTATCCAATGCCGACGGCAAGCGGAATCCATAATCCACCAACGTAGTCTTACGGGCCCGGTCTCCTGCATACATACCACGAACCTGTGGCACCGTAATATGGGACTCGTCGATGATAATCAGATAATCGTCCCCGAAGTAATCCATCAAACACATGGGTGGTTCCCCCGGCTTCTGGCCGGTCAGATGTCTGGAATAGTTCTCAATACCGCTGCAGAATCCTGTCTCCCGCAACATCTCCACATCGAAATTGGTACGTTCTGCAATACGCTGGGCCTCAATCAACTTGTCTTCACTTTTGAAAAAAGCAACCCGCTCCTTCAGCTCCGCTTCAATGGTCTCACAGGCCTGATTAATCTTAGCCTGAGGAACAACGTAATGGGACGCCGGGAAGATGGCCGCATGGTTTAGCTCCCGTCTCGCCTGCCCTGTCAGCGGGTCCGTCTCCACAATACGGTCAATCTCATCACCGAAGAATTCAATCCGATAGGCGTAATCCGATACGTTGGCCGGAATCACCTCTAGGGTGTCGCCCCGCACACGGAAGGTACCACGGGTAAAATCCAAGTCATTCCGCAGGTACTGCATATCAATCAACGAGCGAATCACTTCATCACGATCGATTTCCTGTCCGGGACGAAGGGATACCATCATGTTCTCATAATCATCCGGACTACCGATTCCATAAATGCAGGATACAGAAGAAACAATAATGACATCCTTCCGCTCAGACAACGACGCCGTTGCAGACAATCGCAGCTTATCAATCTCATCATTAATAGAAGAATCCTTGGCGATATAGGTATCGGTCTGGGGCACGTAGGCCTCCGGCTGATAGTAATCGTAGTAGGACACAAAATACTCCACCGCATTCTCCGGGAAGTATTCCTTCATCTCGGAATAGAGCTGTCCCGCCAGGGTCTTGTTGTGGGAAATAATCAGCGTCGGTTTATTCAACTGTGCAATTACATTGGCCATGGTAAAGGTCTTACCGGAGCCGGTAACACCTAAAAGTGTCTCAAACTGGTTGCCTTCCTTGAAGCCTTCCACCAGTTGGCGAATGGCCTCCGGCTGGTCTCCGGTGGGCTCATATGGCGCATGCAACTTAAATTCCATATTCTATAACTCCTTGGGCATCTTGCCTCATAAGTCTATAGTGTAGCAAAGTCTATTATACTACGATTTAAAATGTATTCCTAGGAATTAAATTGCACAAAATCAAACACATGTTTTCCATTTTCTTTCAAATATAATACACAAAAAGGCTACTCTTCCCATGTCAATTTTGATTACACGAGAAAAATAGCCTTCTGATTTTAACCTTTTACCGCTCCTGCGCTTATTCCGTTAATCATATTTTTCACTAAACAAAAATATAGGATAACAATTGGAACTGCAATGAACACACTTCCTGCTGCAAATCTGGCGAATTCCGTTTCATCCAAGCTCATCAGTCCTACCGCTACGGTATATAAGTCTTTTTCTTTCAAGAGTAGCTTCGGCAAGATGAAGTCACTCCACGGCCACGTGAAGGAAGTAAGGGCCGTATACACAATCATCGGCCGAGACAAGGGAAGATTCACCTTCCAAAAAATCTGAAAGTTCGTTGCTCCATCAATCTTGGCTGCCTCATCGATTGCCTTCGGTATCGTATCGAAGAATCCCTTCTGGGTCAAATACCCCATCGGCGCTCCGGCGGCATAGATGAGAATCAATCCCCAATGCTGGTTGATCAGGTTGAACTGGGTCATAAGAATATAGACCGCTGTCATTCCCATAAAAGAAGGGAACATTCCAAGCACCATCGTTGTTTTCATCAAAGTCTTACGGCCGCGAAACGTAAATCTAGACATGGTATACGCGGTAAGTATCGTAAGGAAAGTTCCTAAAACACAGCTGGCGGAGGCAATGAACAAGGTGTTCAGAAACCATTTGGGATAGTTATACATGGTCGTATCCGTAAATAATATACGAAAGGTATCTAAACTATATGAAGTAGGGAAAAATCCCCGAAACGAATAGATACTTCCCGACTCGGAGAAGGAAGCCAGGATGAGCCAAAGGCATGGGAAGAAGAAGATTCCACACACAACAAGCAGTACTGCATAGGTTACAACCGTATCCGTCGCTCTTCCGATATTCCATTGTTTTCTCATTGGAAGGTATCCTCCTCTCGATAAGCTGACGATCTCACATATACAAGTAATGAGATGACAGACGTAATAATAAAAATCAACAAGCTGATTGCTGCGCCGATGCAGTAATAGTTGTTATCAATGGATAGATTGTACAACCAGTTAATCAATAAATCCGTATCACTGGCCAGGAAATATCCATCCATATACATTCCGCCACGCAAAAAGTAGAAGATACCGAAATTGTTGAAGTTCCCTACAAACTGGCTAAGAATCACCGGCGTGGTGGTAAAAATCATATACGGCAATGTCAGACTACGGAACTGCTGTCCCTGCGTCGCCCCATCGATCCGCGCCGCTTCATAAATCGACATATCCCGATTGGATAGATGGCCGGTTGCCAACAACATAATGGATGGTACGCTAATCCAGCAGTTCACCAGTATTCCAATGACTCTTGCTGTCCATTTTGCATCCAAATCCAAGAAGCCAATGGCTACTCCGCCCATGGAACGGATTATCTGGTTAATCGGTCCTCCGTAGGAGAACATGAACTTAAATGCAAGTAAGGTAATAAATCCCGGGATTGCATATGCCAAGATTGGAAAAGCTCTCCATATTGCCTTGCCCTTTACGCAGTCCTTGTTCAAAAGCAACGCAAGTCCTAACCCCGCAAAATAATTCAATGCAGTTGATATCACCGCCCACAGCAGGTTCCAACCAAGGATCTTAAAAAATGTAGGTGCAAACTGTGATAAGGTGATGATTCTACGGAAGTTATCCAATCCAACCCAGTCCACCAGTGCCGGAGGCACAATGCTTCCACCATAATTGGTAAAGGCAATTAGAATCATGAACACAATCGGAAGGATACTAAAAACACATACTCCCACAACGGGAAGTGCTAAGGCAAGCACGTAGAATTTCTGATCCAGCAACCCACGCAATTGTGTCAGAAATCCAACAGGTTTCTCTCCCCGATCCACCTGCTTCTGGGTTGCATACGCGTCCTTCAAGTTACGAATATAGAATGTTATAAATCCAACAAGAATCAACCATGCTAACAATCCCATAAGCAGCATGACTACGGAGTTGTCTCCCGGAGTATGGGTCCATGGATCCGCCGTCTGCGTACCCAATGTAAAAAACCCAAGTAAGTCCTTCCATCCCCTAACAGCGAAATACCAGATTGTAGCAGCCTCTACCAGGAAGTACAGTGCCCCCCGGCCGCGGCAACCATATAGGAACTGTCCGCCACCCATGATAATTGCGGACAAGGTGGTCTGCCAGCGTAAATCCGCCGGCAGCTTTTTCCACTTGCTTTTTTCTTTTTTCATGTCTTATCCACTCTACCTTACTGCAACGTGTTGATGGCGTCGTAAATCTGTTGACTCATATCCGTCAAGCCGTCCTTCAGCGCTGCCATATCCTTGTATTTACGCTCGTTCTCCGGTCGGAAAGCGTCCTTTGCCACATCGATAAAGAACGTCTGTCCCGGCGTCCAAATCTGAGACACTCCGTCCACTGACGGCATCAATACAATCTGATTATTATGCAAACGATCAAACAAATCTGCAGAAACTTCTCCTGCGTCCTTAGCAGCATCTGCTCTAGCCGGTGCAACGCCTAAGAGTTCACTGCGCTTCATCATCATTTCATAGCTTGTTGCAAAATCAACAAATGCAAGGCAAGCATTCGGCGCCTGGGTATACGCACTGATTGCATATCCATTCATTCCGCCCATAGAAACGGTATCAATGGTTGCTGTATCCTCTTCCTCTAAGTCTCCGGATTCCGGAAGTTTTGGAAGGCCGGTCATCACCAGATTCTCCTTGGCAAGTTCCATTGCTTCGTTCGCATCTTTTCCGTTTTTCTCGTAATCTTTTGCCAACTCATCCAAGAAGGTGGAATACATATCCGGAGTAGATAAGGTTGCAAAATAGGTACCATCACCCAATCGGGAATATGCATTGGTTGTGATGGTATCATCCAAACAATCCTCGTTCATGACTCCGGCCAGCTGCTGCAATACATAAGCACCTTTCTCCGCATCCCCGGCTGCAAATCCGATATCCGTTGTATCGGTATTCTCATCACCGAATACATACGCGCCATAGGAGAAAAGGAATCCACTGGAGAAGTACACATCGTAAATAGACTTCATGTAGCCATACTTTGTGCTGTCGGCTTCATGTCGTTCCTTGGAGAACAAATACATATCCCGCCAAGTCTCCGTCATATCCGGCACGCCATCGGAATCCTTATCCCATGTGCTCTCCCATCCTTCCGGCAACAAATCCTTACGGTAATACAGCATCGGCGCCTGTATATTTACCGGAACACCGCAGTAATACTCGCTGCCTTCCACATTGGTCTTATAGGCCTCCCAAGCTTCCTCGGGCACCTGTTCATAACACTCTAATGATTCTACCGGCAATGGATAGATATGCTTGCCCTGTGCATATTGCATCAACACATCATTGGCCTGATACAGCACGTCAGGGCCATAGCCGTAAGGGCCATCGTTTGCCAAATCCAGATACTGATCCATGTTCGCATCCACCGCAGTAATTCCGTACTGCGCATACTCTGCATTAAATGCATCAATCAATTCCTGAAAATATCCCTTGGAAATCGCCGTATCATTCTCCAAAACACGAATCGTTACATTCTCTTCCAACGTTCCGTCAAAGATAGCACCGGTTACCGTATCCTTCGAAGCTTTTGCATCTTCTTTCTTATCTGTTGCTGCACCACATCCTGCCAAACTTGTGAACATCATGGCTGCAAGCAACACGCCACTTATCAATCTCTTTTTCATAGATAATCCTCCCTCGTAATCACATATCCCACAGCAAGTGCTCCATTTCGATATCCATGGGATAGCAGCACCTCGTTTTGATCCGGTATCTCTACAGCCTCTTCGTCTAGGTGAATCCATAAACGGTAGCACGCCGTCTTATCTTTACGTTCAACGTACAGGCATGGACCGTCACCCTTCAAGAAGACGGTTCCATATCCCAATGCACTATTTTGTTTGAAATGCAACAACTCTCTGATTGCATTCCAGGCATCCATATCCCACCTACTCTTGTCCCAATCAAAGCATCGTCTGGAATCCGGATCATAGCCGCCTTCCATACAGATTTCTGTTCCGTAGTAGATACAGGTTGCTCCCGGGAACATCACATTCAATGCAACTGCAGCCAACAGCTTATCTTTGTTGCAGCCCACCTCGGTAAAGAAGCGATGGGTATCATGGGAATCCAACAGATTTAACATCATTCGGTTCACCGGTTCCGTATTGCGCATCAATATATGATTCAGCTGGTTTGCCATATCTTCTCCGGAGAATTTACCCTTGGCAAAATAGTCCAGGCAGGCCTTTGTGAAAGCATAATTCATGATACTGTCATACTGGTCTCCCATCAAATATGGATACGCATCGTGCCAATTCTCTCCGATGATAACACAGTCTTGCTTCTCCTGCTTCACTGCCTGTCGGAATCTGCGCCAGAATTCATGGGACACTTCATCGGACACATCCAAGCGCCATCCATCAATATCGGCTTCCCGAATCCAATAGGTTGCTATATCAATCAGATAGTCCTGAACCGCCACAGAAGCCGTATTGAACTTTGGCATATATGCGCAAGAAGCAAAGCACTCATAGTTTCCTTCCTGAGGCAGTGGATAATCCCCATCAATCAAAAACCAATCATAGTATGGGGATTCCTTTCCTTTTTCCATAACATCTGCGAATTCCGGCAATTGTTCACTGCAATGGTTAAATACCGCATCCAGCACCACGCGCATTCCAAGCTCATGGGCTTTTTGCACCAACTCCCGCAAATCTTCCAGGCTGCCGAACTGCGGGTCTACCTTCCGATAATCGCTAATATCATATTTGTGATTCGACTTGGATTGAAAAATCGGAGTCATATATATTGCTGTTATTCCCAAGTCTTTTAAATACTCCAGCTTCTCGATAATTCCCCGCAGGTCTCCTCCGGCGAAGTTCTTCGGCGTTGGCTTGCCACCCCATTCCATATCAATGTAGGTATCGTCTTTCTCATAATTGCCACGACAAAACCGATCCACAAATATCTGATAGAACACAGCATCCCGCATCCATTCAACGGTCTGGTGAACATCGTTGCGATTGATGTATGGCATTTGGAAAAAATTGTAAAACCCTTCATTGAAATTGTAGGTAGTCGTCAATCCATCTTCACTATAGTAGTAACTCTGTGTTCCATCCTGCAGAAGGAAGATGTATGCCAAACGCACATCACTTAGCTGAAGTTTTGTTTCATAGTAATCATATAATTGATCAGAGTAAGCGATTTTCATGGTGCACTCCATGCGCTTCTCATGGTACTCATATTTGTTACCGAATATGAGCATAACTGATATACCGCGGTCCTCCTTGGCCACCCGAAGGCGAATCACCAACTCCCGTTCGCCGGTGGCGAAGCAGTATTTGGAGTCCGGGCTATGGAGTAATGCATATTCGTTCATTTCCTTAATTCCTTTTCTCTCTTCAAAATGTATTTGACAAAACCGTCCGGATATTTCCATAATATCCATATACTTAAACGTATAAACGGGAGGTTGTTATGGCACAAAAAAAGATTACAATCAAAGACGTAGCAAAAGAAGCCGGCGTATCCGTTGCAACGGTGTCCTACGTCATGAACCATCGTACGGACATCAAAATCTCTGATGATACTCGCAAGAAAGTTCTGCAGGTTGCAAATCTTTTGAACTATACCCCAAATCTTGCTGCCAAAGCTCTAGCCTCCAGCCAGCAACATCTTCTGGGAATCACCTACGAAAAAACCGACTTTCCTTTGATGAAAGCGCAACAAATGATGATGTTGGAGACCTTCTTAGCTTTTTTCCGCACCAAAGGTTATGAGGTTATCTTGATTGATGCCGGCGCAGCAGAACAGTACGATCAGGTCGATGCCCTTATCTGCTATGGCGTCACAGAAGAGCATTTTCATGCTTTGGGTGACAAGAACTTTGTGCCCCTCATCGCCTTCGATTGCGACGTCTCCGACAACCTGTTTTTTCAAATCAATAACGACTGTAACCGGCTTGCCATGGATGCACAGCGTGCATTTGGCAGCCGGGACTATACTTATCTATTGTTGCAACCGGAAAATGCAAAATTACGCGGCGCAATCGAACAGGCCTTCCCTAACCATCAGTATTACCGACCGGGTGAGGAAGTGATTCGGCCGGGTACGCGCTATTTTATAACTGATCCGATTTTGGATTGCCTGTTCGGTGAACATCCGAATGTTTTCTATGCATCCACGTTATGCAATTCCAAGTTGGAACTGCTGTTTGAAGCTTTGGATTGTGCCATCAACCGTCGCAAGACGGATAATCACAATCTCTTGGTGTAAGCTAGTTTGCTTCGTATGTCCAGGAGATGGTATCATACGGATTCAAATTGAAGTTCTCCTTGGTTTCCTCTGTATAGTACTCATCCTCCGTGTCATAATAATCTTCTGCCGGATGAGTCGTCAGGGTAAATGTGTAAGTACCGGACTTTAACACTTCAATATTGGTCTTTTTCGGGCTGGCATCTCCCAATCCACTGGCACTCTTAAAATAAAAGGTTCCATCCAAAGAATCAGTTGCCAAATAGCCGAATCCTCTTTGGTCTTCCCAGGAGGAAGAAGCAACCAATTGGAACTGATCTCCCTCTGCCAAATCAACGGTTAAGGTATACTCGTTCGCATCTTCACTCTTTGTCATTGCATAAGCATCACCGAAATCCGCACCCCAATTGGAAGCGGCCATAATATCGCTCTCGCCTGCGCCGACGATGTAAAAGCTACGCTCATCTTCCTGATATTCAGAAAATCCTGCATATAACTCCATATCCTTGGTTACATTCTTGGTCATATCATAACGTCTGTTCAGTTCCGGAGACACGAACCATCCTTCGAAGGTGTATCCCTCCTTCGTTGGATCCGCAACCGTAAGTGGTTCTCCCTCTGCAACACTCACCTCATCCAATACGGTAGTACCATCCGTATCATATAACGTTACTGTATGCGCATTGGTTGTTTCTTCCGTTGCATTCTCCGTTACTGCACCTTCTACTTCTCCTGTAGAAACTCCGCAACCGCAAAACGCTACACTTACAGTCAGGGTCATCATCATTAATACTCCCAAAACGACTTTTCTTTTCATTGTTCTTCTCCTTATTTTTTCCCTTTATAGTCTTCATTTAAACGTTTAAATTAAAGGCCAAAATAATGGGAAAAGCCAGTTGCTTTTCCAAATCCGTTCATTTAAACGTTTAAACACTTATAAATTATCATTTCACTATTTTTTCGTCAACCTTATAATTCATCCAAATCTCCCTTTCGTTTTTTGTTCTCTTTTCACAAAAAAGGAAGTCACCAATAGATGACTTCCTTCTATAAAATACATTGTAATTACTTTGCCGGATAGGTTCCGTCCAAGTACTCTTCCAAGTGTCCGTTGACCGTAGTTCCGCGTCCGTTAATCATAATCATGAACGGTTTGTCCTGGTTCTGATTCAACGCAGAACGGTTAGCTGCCAGCATATAGGCGTACTCTTCCGCCTGATTGTATGCTTCAAAATAAGAGCAGCGATTTCCCATGGTATGATCGGAAGTAATCCAGAACTCCTCTACCAATACCAGCTTCGGGTTGATATGGCTTAATTCTACGAACTTGTCCATGTTATCCTGTCGTACCAAACCATATTCTTTCTTTAATGATGATAGTTCCATATAAAACACCTCCATTAAATCTTACTTCGCTCCACAACAGTTCTTATATTTTTTACCGCTTCCGCATGGACATGGATCATTCGGATATACTTTTGGTGCTTTTCTTGTCTTCGGTCCGCTGGATGCGGTTTCGTCCTTATTGGTTCCGGTAACCTTAGCTACCTCTTCACGCTCCACCTTCTTCTCGATGCGGATGCGATACATAATGGTAACGGTCTCAGTCTGGATGGCGTCATTCATGGCATCCATCATATCGTAGCTGGCCATCTTGTACTCATCTACCGGGTTACGCTGTGCATATGCCTGGAGACCGATGTTCTGACGTAACTGGTCCATATCATCAATCTCTTCCATCCACTTCCGGTCAATGACACGAAGTAAGATGACACGCTCGACCTCACGGAACTGCTCTGCCTCAGGGAATTCAGCCTCCTTAGCATCATAGAGCTTCAGGGCCTCATCCTGTAACTTCTCAATCAAGGCGTTCACATCAGAAACATCTGCAACACGTTCTGTACTTAACTTCGCAAGAGGAACGATTGGCAATAATACCTGGTTCAATTCATGTAAGTCCCACTCGTTCTTCGGAACGCCGTTCAATACGGAATTCACAGAATTCTCAACCACGTTGCGAATCATATCCTGAATCTGAGACTTCATATTCTCGCCCATCAATACGCGGCGGCGCTGTGCGTATACCATCTCACGCTGCTCGTTGTTGACGCGGTCATACTCCAGCAAATTCTTACGAATTGCGAAGTTGTTGCTCTCGATCTTCTTCTGTGCCTTCTCAATGGTATCGGAAAGCATCTTATGGGTAATCTGCTCACCCTCCGGTACACCAAGAGAATTGAAGATTCCAATCAAACGCTCGGAACCGAATAATCTCATCAAATCATCTTCCAAAGAGATGAAGAACTGGGATTCACCCACATCTCCCTGACGTCCGGAACGTCCACGCAACTGGTTATCAATACGACGGGACTCGTGACGCTCGGTTCCGATGATCTTCAAACCACCGGCTGCACGTGCTTCCTCGTCAATCTTAATATCAGTACCACGACCTGCCATGTTGGTTGCAATGGTAACTGCACCATGCTGACCGGCCTGTGCTACGATCTCAGCTTCCTTCTCATGGAACTTGGCATTCAATACGTTGTGTGGAATGCCTTCCTTACTTAACATCTTACTTATCAGCTCGGATACATCGATGGTAATGGTACCAACCAATACCGGCTGTCCCTTGGCATGAGCTTTCTTAACCTCTTCTACAACCGCCTTGTACTTCTCACGCTGGGTCTTGTACACCACGTCTTCGTGATCGATACGCTGTACCGGCTTGTTGGTCGGAATCTCGATAACGTCCATTCCGTAGATATCACGGAACTCCTGCTCCTCAGTCAGTGCAGTACCGGTCATACCGGCCTTCTTATCATACTTATTGAAGAAGTTCTGGAAGGTAATATTGGCAAGGGTCATGCTCTCACGCTTTACCTGTACGTGCTCTTTTGCTTCGATTGCCTGATGCAATCCATCGGAATAACGACGGCCCGGCATAATACGTCCGGTGAAGCTGTCTACGATCATTACCTGATCGTCTTTTACCACATAATCCTGGTCACGATGCATCAGGTTATGCGCACGCAATGCCAAAATCACATTATGCTGAATCTCTAAGTTCTCCGGATCTGCTAAGTTGTCAATGCGGAAGAACTGCTCTACCTTGGAGACACCTTCCTGAGTTAAGTTTACCACCTTATCCTTCTCATTGACAATGAAGTCTCCGGTCTCTTCCTGTTCTACACCCATGATGGCATCCATCTTGGAGAACTCCGGTACATCTTCACCACGCTTCAACTGACGTGCCAAAATATCACACATCTCATAAAGCTTGGTAGACTTACCGCTCTGTCCGGAAATAATCAGCGGTGTACGTGCCTCATCGATTAATACGGAATCCACCTCATCGATGACGCAGTAATGTAATCCGCGCTGAACCAAGTCCTTCTCACGAACCACCATGTTATCTCTTAAGTAATCAAATCCCAACTCGTTGTTGGTGATGTAGGTAATATCGCAATTGTAAGCTTCCTGACGCTCTTCCTTAGACATATCGTTCAATACAACGCCTACGGTTAAGCCGAGGAATCGATGAACTTCACCCATCCACTCCGCATCACGCTTCGCCAAGTAATCGTTGACGGTTACGATATGAACGCCCTTGCCTTCCAATGCATTCAAATATGCAGGAAGGGTAGATACCAAGGTCTTACCTTCACCGGTACGCATCTCTGCGATACGTCCCTGATGGAGAATAATACCACCGATAATCTGTACACGGAAATGCTCCATACCAAGGCTACGGCGTGCACCTTCACGAACAACCGCATATGCCTCCGGCAATAAATCATCCAAGGTCTCGCCTGCTGCCAAGCGATCCTTGAACTCCTGGGTCTTACCGCGCAACTCATCGTCCGTCAAAGCCTGCATGTCAGGTCTAAGGCTCTCAATCTTATCTACAATCGGGTAAATGCGCTTCAACTCGCGCTCACTATGTGTTCCAAAAATCTTTGTTACTAAACTCATGTTACTTCTCCCTCGTTGGGCCGTTTTTCCAACCCATACCGTGCTATTTTACCATGAAAACATATATGAAACAACACGCGAGGTTTGTCGGAATTCTTAATTTTTTGTGAACTTTCCATTAATTCTCAAACGTTACATTCCAAAACCGCCCTGTTATGCGACTATTATTGTGTGTTTATTCGCGCAATTCCAAATAATTGCACGATAATTAAAATATTTTTCTTAAATTATCAAAAAACTTATTGACAAACCTCCTGCAGGAGATTATGATAATGGTACAAAGAAACCAGAGGAAACTAGAGAAAGGAGGACAGACCGCCAGGAAAGTAAGTTTATTTCCGAACCGTCTTAACCGGTATATGTTAAGAAAGGTAACATCTATTTTATGATGGTTCATCGAACTCTACGGATATAGGTTATTTTTAACCTCGGAAGGAGAGTGAGTAGAGTCGGATCGGTAGGAATTAAGTAAAATAGAACATTTGGGAAAGATATCGCAGGTAGTTAAAGTGATGTGATATTTTAAAAATTGATAAATTGTCTATGTGTCTTATCTGAAGGGATGAGGGAAAGATCCCGAGAAAGAAGTACTAAGAAACGCAGACAAGACGAAGGTTATTCGAACCGAGAATTTCGTATTTTGGTTTATATAATAAGTTTTATATAGATGATATCAATCCCAAGGAAACGAGGTAGAGTCCATTGGACAAGTTTGAAAAGTTAATATGTAGTTATTAGGAGAGGATACCAATAGTGATTAGATTGGTACCCTCTCTTAATTTGTGCCTATAGATATTTCATCAGGGATTTGCCCAGGCCTTCGAAGGTGCAGTGTTCCTCGGCAAAACGCTGTCCGGCAGCTGCAATCTCTGCCGCCTTGGTCTCATCCATGTGATGCAACTTCTCAATCAAATCATCCAAGTGCGTTCTGTTATAGTAGAGCATCTCTTTGCCATCTTGCGGTGTGCCTTCCATCGGATGCATGTTGCTGATAGTTAGGGCTCCGTTTAGAAGTCCCGATGCCACACGGTCATGGAATCCTCGGTAAAAAAGCGGCGTCACATCCAAAATCCGCTTACTGTTCTGCATCACCTCAAAGGATACGGACATGGGACATCCCGGCAGAATTCTTACGTTCGGAAGCTTCGCCATAGGCAGAAATTCCCAACCTTCCCCCATGACGGTAATGGGGAATCCGCTCTTGGCCACCCGTTCCACAATCTCCCGGCGAATGGCATTGCGCTTGCGCATATCCAATAGATACAGATGAGTCATCCAGTGGGAAAAAGAGTTGGCCCCATAAGTCTTTCGAATCTCATCCCACTGCGGACTGTCGGCATGTTCCAATGCTTCCGTCATATCATGCGCCCGCATCCAATCTGCAAGCTCTGCCTCCAGCGGCTTCTCCCCGGGCTGCCAGGTGGCATTCATCTCTTCGATGCATTCCCGCATAAGCGGCGTAATCTTATCAATTCGGCTGGCAACTTTGCGATCCTGTTCCACCTCGGAATCATAGGTTCCGGAAAAGAGAAGCTCATTCTCTCTCTTTTCGAAAGGAATCTCCTCTCCCAAAGCCTTGGTTCCCGGCAGTGGCAGGAACAGTACATCCTTAAGGTGCGGATACTGTGCCTTCATATAATCACAATGGCAGCGGTCGATACCAATGGCATATTCCCGCTGAATCGGGAAGCGCAGACTGTCATGGTGATACAGTGGATGATCCACGATATAATTAAAAAACGGCGCCTCCATCCGGTCCAGCCAGTAAGAATCGTCATCCAAAATCAAAAACGGGAGTATCGAATTCATATCGATAATCCCGTCGTAATGCGTTCCAATATAGTCCTCTAAAACAGAATAGTCTGCTCCCTTGGTCGGAAAGTCCACGCGGTCTACCACAACTCCTTCATCTTCCAAAACACTCTGAATCCGGTCTAAGAAAAATTCTCCGGACAGATAACAAAGCTCACGGGTATGTGGTATCAACACTCTTTTCATGGTACTATTCCTCCCCTTCGGTGCCTACCAGGAAATCATCTCTGCGCCGTCCTCGGTAACCAGTACCTGGTACTCCCACTGTGCAGATGGCATACCGTCCAAGGTATATACTTCCCAACCGTTCTCCTGGTCTGTATAAATCTGCTGTGTTCCCATGTTGACCATTGGTTCGATGGTAAAAATCATGCCCGGAACCATCAACATATCCTCGCCGCGATTGGACAGATATCCAACCCATGGCTCCTCATGGAATTCCAAACCAACACCATGTCCACCGATTTCACGGACTACCGTGTATCCGTTCTCTTCCGCATGGGTATGAACAGCTTCTGCCATATCTCCAAGGAATCCCCATGGTTTTACCTGGGCAAGGCCTAAGTCGCAGCACTCCTTGGTTACTTCCACCAACTTACGCACTTCCGGTGCCACATCCCCGATTAGGAACATACGGGAGGAATCGGAATAGTAGCCGTTCAGAATAGTGGAACAGTCTACGTTAATAATATCACCGTCACGAAGGATTACATCCTTGGATGGGAATCCGTGACATACCTGATCATTGACGGAGGTACATACACTGTATGGGAATCCTTCGTAATTCAAAGGTGCCGGAATACCGCCCATCTTGGTGGTAACATCATATACGATGTCATCGATTTCCTTGGTATTCATTCCAACATGAATGGCCTCGGCAACTGCATCTAAGCAGGCACGGTTGATTACCGCACTCTCCTTAATCTTGGCAATCTGCTCCGGAGTCTTAATAATATTGTGACTTGGCACAATGTGGCCCTGTCTGCGAATGGTCTCGATTTTATTATCAAACATCTCGTGGCACTGCTTATACTTCTTGCCACTACCGCACCAACACGGATCATTTCTTCCTATTTTCATAAAAACTCTTCTTTCTAAAAAATGTTCTCTCCAACTAACATCTATTCATACCCTGCCATTATACTCCCGGCCAACGGATTTAATCAATGCTAATTAATGTATCATGTCTAAGGGAGACATTTCCAATGATGACGCGATTCCAGACCTTCTTATGAATCTTGATCTCGTGTTCTTCCTTCAAGCGCTTATAATCCGTGCCGTCCCAGTTGTATCCGGCATAAGAAGCACCCTCATGCTCATCCACCATACGCTGCTGGGCTTTCTGAGCCAGGGCCGAACGCTTCATGGCGGCATTCACTTCGTCGTAAGACACCGGAAGCGTCTCCAGCTGTACATCGTAGAGGTCCGCCCAGAAGTCATTCCGACGGTTATCTAAGATTGCTTTCTCATCGGAAGTTAAGACCATCTGCCAGTCCTGAGACATCTTGTAAAAAATCGCGTCGTGCACTGCCATACCTAAGATATTCTCCTTGGCTTCTTCCTGCACGAAGGAATCATTGGTGTGGATATTCCAAAACCGTCTGGTCTGGGTATCATCATAGACCGTTGCAGCCTCCTCTACCACCCGCTCCTCATAGAGCACATAGAAATAGAGGTCTCGGAGGGTTATATCCTCCCCGTCTACCGTGACTGCCACCGCATCCAGATTCTCGGCATAGTCTAAAGGCTCGCGGAGATGCATGCTGTGAACACCATACGCCAGCACTGCAACCGCAAGCCCTATAAATATTGCAATTTTACATCCAAAAAAGATTTTCTTTTTCATAAGCTATACCACTCTTCGGATTGCCAGAATCGGATGACAGGTAACGGAACGATAATTGGTAATTCCATGAGCCGTATCCTGGGCCTCTACAATGGCGCCGCCACCGGCATAGATTCCTACATGCCCTGCGTAACATACGATATCGCCCGGCTGAATGTATTCATAGCTTACGGCCTGTCCAACAGAACGAAGAGATACGGATGTAGCACGTCCACCGCCGAGACTAATGCCGAAGTTCTTGTATACCTGCTGCACGAAACCGGAGCAATCACAGCCGTTGGTCAGGGAGTTGCCACCCCAGACATATGGATTGCCTACGAACTGGTTGGCATAAGCCACCACAGAAGATCCACTGACGCCGGTCACATTGCCCGGGTTCAAGCCGGCACCGCTTGATGTTCCGGAACCACTGGCTGCTCCACCGCCGGAAGAAGATCCGCCGGAAGAGGTTGTGCCGCCTGCTGCCGCACCGGATACCGCTGCCACGTTAGCCTTGGCACGGGCCGCATCACGGGCCTTCCGAACCTCGGTAGCCTTCGCTGCTGCCGCCTGCTTCGCTGCACTTAACTGGTTCTCATAATCCGACATCTGAGCCTGTTTGGCTGTCAGCAAACTATTCAGGCTGGCCTGCTTGGCAGACAACTGACTCTGCTGGCTCTGCAGCTCAATCTGTCGATTCTGTAACTCTGCGGAAATCTCTTCAATCTCTATACGCATCGCCACATAGCTATCCAAGAGATCCCGGTCATAAGTCATAACGGAATTGGCATAATCAATCTGGTTCAAAAACTCTGCCATACTGGAGGAAGTCACAAACATCTCCACCAGATTCTTCTGCTGGTTCTCATACATGTACTTGATGCGAACCTTCATATCGGAATACTGCTTCGCCTCAGTGGCTCTGGCAAGCTCCAACTCCTTGGCCATCTCTTCAATCTGGGTAAGATTATCATCAATCTCTGCCTCTAAGACGGAAATCTCCGCAAGAAGATCTACCAACTGCGCATCCAGGCTATCAATCTCTCCCTGCAACTGGTTGGTCTGCTGCTGGAGACGATTGACCTCTTTATCGGCTTCTTCCTTCTCTTTTTGCTTCTGGGCAAGGTCCGCCTCTGCCTGAGCCTTCTCGGCATCCTTCTCCGCTTGGGTCTTCTCCGTCGTTGTCGCATAGACGGTATCTAACGTATTGGCATGGATGCCGGTTACACTTAAGGCAAACACCGTAAGGAAGCTATATGCAATTCGTCGAATTCGTAATACTTTTCGCTTCATTACTTTTATCATAAGAAATTTAGAGGGTGATTTCAAGGAAAACACAACGTAAAAAGGCGCTGCAATCACTTGCAACGCCTTCTCGCACTAAGTTCATCTCTTAGCAAAGCTTCATTCGAATCTCTTTGGTAATAATATCTGTATAGCTAAAGGAAAGAAGCTGTGCCGGGCCTTCGTTCTCATCATTTACTAAGATAGTAAAAACGCTTGGGTAAGCTTCCTGGATTACACCCTTCTGGATGTCAACCTTGTTACGGCCACGATCTAACTGAATCATAACCTCGCTACCACATTGCTGCTGAACGGATGCGCGGACTTTATTAAATTCTGACTGTTCCATGTTGCCCATAACCTCCTGTCTCCCCACTTAACGCAGGAACGTTGCCTATAATATATCATCTGGGCTTTACTTTGTCAAAGTGCAGATTGGTGGTATAATCAGTTTGGAAAAATATATTTTATTACTAGAGAGGTTTTTATGTTACGCACAATTCTTGTACTGCTATTCATGATTGTTTATTTGATTTCCAGCATTTTTGTCTGGATTTTCGAAGCCATTGTCGGCGTATTCAGTAAGAAAGCCATGGAGCGCCAGTGCTTCCGCTTTGTACAGTGGGGATTCACCTGCGTTCGAAATATTGCAGGCGTTCGGTTAAAGACCATCGGTCTTGAGAACGTTCCGAAGGACAAGCCGGTACTCTACATCGGTAACCACCGTAGCTTCTTCGATGTGGTCATCTCCTATTCCCAGGTTCCGGGCATTACCGGATTCATCTCCAAGAAAGAGGTCCAGAAAGTACCTCTTCTGTCTACCTGGATGAAAATTAACCACTGCCTGTTCTTGGACCGCAAGGATTTGCGCCAGGGGCTGAAGGTCATTACCGATGCCATCGAAGAGGTAAAGAGAGGCTACTCCATCTTCATCTATCCGGAGGGAACCCGTAGCAAAGACGGCAAGCTTGGCGATTTCAAAGCCGGTAGCTTCAAGATTGCTACCCGTACCGATTGCCCGATTATCCCGGTTGCCATTACCGGATCCGATGATGTCTTCGAGAAGCACATTCCGTTCATTCGCTCCTCCAAGGTTACCATCCGCTACGGCGAACCAATCATTCCGTCCCAGTTGGAGCCGGAACAGAAGAAAAAAATCAACGAGTACACCAAGGGTGTCATCGCCGAGATGTTACAACAGAACTAATACAAGAAAAGGCCTGCCGCAGTTGCGACAGGCCTTAATTTTACCTATTCAATTCTTAAAACTCCGGTTCAATGAGTCCGTAGGTGTTACCGCGGCGCTTATATACCACGTTGACTTCATCGGTCTCTGCATTGCGGAATACGAAGAAATCATGTCCCAATAATTCCATCTGCACGCATGCATCTTCCGGATACATCGGCTTAATTCCAAATCGTTTGGATCTTACAATCTTGATTTCCTCATCGTCATCTACGTCTCGGCTAACAAATTCTTCGGTGAAGAATTCTCCCGGTTCCTGCTGTTTAGTTACCAGCTTGGTACGATATTTCTTTAATTGGCGTTCAATTACCTCCACTACCAAATCAATGGATACATACATATCGTTGGAAACTTGCTCGCTACGAACCACATGTCCCTTCATCGGGATTGTGACTTCAATCTTCTGTCTCTCCTTTTCCACACTAAGAGTTACATTCGCTTGGGCATCCGGTGCAAAATATTTCTCGAGCTTCGACAGCTTTTCCTCCACTGCTGTCTTAATACCGTCTGTAAGTTCAATGTTTCTTCCTGTGATGTTAATTCTCATGATGTCCAACCTCTTTTCAATGTATTTGAATCAGATACTGCTTTGATTCATATCTAGATTATAGCATACTCCGGTCTGATATCAAGGGTGTTTATCTTATATTTTCTGATAATTTAAGCTTGACTTTTGTCATTGTTTATGCAAATCCCGCTTTGCCACAATTCCGCCTATGCTGTATAATAGGAAGGCACTTACGAGGAGGAATGACATGACATTAACAGCACTTTTTAATCAGTTTATGATCTTCAGCTTCTTAGGCTGGATTTACGAAACCATATATACAACCGTTACATCCAAGCATTGGCAGAATCGCGGGTTCCTATTTGGACCGATTTGTCCGATATATGGATTAGGAGTCATCAGTGCCAACATGATTTTTGAGGTATTGCTTCCCAATCAGCTTGGCATTGTGAATCCGCCTTGGTGGAAAGTGTTCTTTATCTGCGCTGTGGGGAGTGCGATTTTGGAATACTCCATTTCCTGGCTATTAGAGACCTGCTTCCACGCCATGTGGTGGGATTACAGTAATGTACCGTTGAATATCAAGGGCCGCATTTGTTTACCGGCTACCTGCGGATTCGGATTGGCAGGCATCGTTTTTGTAAAATGGATTTTCCCGTTTATTGATGCCAACATTCCGTATCTTCCAACGCTGGCCAGCCAATTCGTTGCATTACTGTTTGCGATGCTTCTTGGTGCAGATATTGCAGTTACCGTTGCATCTTTATCTACCTTGATTTCTCGCCTAACGGCCATGCAGGAGAGCTTCGATATACGTATGTCCAACAGTGTGGAGCGCATCCAAAATGCACCGGACGAATTCCGGGAGCGCTTGGCTTCATTAAGCTTACCGCAGAAGCAGCAGTTGATTAGTATTTCGAAGTTCCGTAACGTAAAATATACCAGCGTTGCCACTTCCCTGAAGGAATCCATGATTGCTTTCAAGGATAAGGCCATGGACGCTGCAGAGGCTATTGCCGAGCGGGCATCCGCCGTTCGTAACAAAGAGGAGGATTCCAATGAATCGTAAGCTCGAGCACGCACGCTTTCAGAAGTTAATTACGGAGTTGGCCGAGGATGGTCGCACCCTCCGCATGAAGCGTTATATTCAGCATAGTAACAAGTCCACCTACGATCACTGCATGGACGTAGCAAGACACAGTTTCTTTTTTGCCAAAAGATTGCATCTACGCGTCGATGAGGCCGCCTTGGTCCGCGGTGCATTCTTGCATGACTATTATCTCTATGACTGGCATGATCACGGAGATCATCTCCACGGATATCATCATCCGGACATTGCTGTAGCGAATGCCTGCCGGGACTTCCATCTATCCGAGAAGGAAGCCGGTATTATTCGAAGCCATATGTGGCCATTGACCTTGACGAAGGTTCCCACCTCCAAGGAAGCTGCTGTGGTATGTTTTGTCGACAAAGTTTGCTCGCTGCGCGAGACACTGAACAGGAATTAACTATATGAAATGTGCATTTGTTTCCGGAGCTTCCCGGGGCATCGGACGGGGAATTGCCACCGCCCTTGCCTCCAACGGATACGCTCTGGCTCTGACCTGCGAAAAGAATATCGACTTGCTCCATGACTTCTGTCATTCCTTGGAGCAGGAATACGGCATTATGGCCCGTGGTTATGCCTGTGATATGGGCAATCCCGATACGGTAGCAGCTACTGTTGAAGAGATCCGTAAGACCTTCCCTTCTATGGATGTGGTAGTCAATAACGCCGGCATCTCTTATGTTGGATTAATCACGGATTTGAATGTAGAAGACTGGAACCGGATTGTTTCCGTGAATTTATCTTCTCTGTTCTATACCACCAAGGCCTTTCTTCCGGATATGGTTCATCGCAAATCCGGCGCCATCATCAATATCTCCTCCATGTGGGGCAATGTTGGTGCATCCTGCGAAGTGGCTTATTCCGCTACCAAGGGCGGCGTGAACGCCTATACCAAGGCCTTAGCCAAGGAAGTGGCGCCTTCCGGCATTACGGTCAACGCCATTGCCTGCGGTGTTATCGATACGGATATGAACGGACACTTAGATGCTACGGAGAAGGCAGAACTGATGGAAGAGATTCCCATGGGACGTTTCGGTACCCCGGAGGATGTAGGACAATGCGTCCTTGGCATTCTTTCTTCCCCATACTTAACCGGACAAATCATCACCTTAGACGGTGGATATCTGTAAAAAAATAAGCTAGGAGCGAAACGCTCCTAGCTTTCTTTGTATTGTGCAAGAATCTCTTCCAAATAATCCCGATAGGCGCTTCGCACCGGTTCCGGGCCCATGACCTCAACCTTACTGCCAAGGCCGGCCAGCCAACCGTAGAACTGGGAGCTTAACTGTACCGATACACGAACGAATAGGTCTGTTCCTTCTTGGCGCATCGCCACATCACTTCCGAATCGATCACGGAATACCCCCGCCATCTCCAGGCTCGTACGAAGTCGTATGGTCTCTTCTTCGCCGGCAAACATGCCGAAGGTCCGCTTGCTATAGTCACTTAAGCGCAAGGCTTCCCGTTCTTGGCGGCCGCCTCGGGCTTCCTCCATAGCAGATGCATTGCGAATCTTATCTACACGATAATGGCGAATGCCCTTAGACTTCTCATCGTAAGCCACCAGATAATAATTCTCATTATCCCACAGAAGGAAGGCCGGACTCACCTCATAGAGGGCACCGTCATGACGATACTGAAGTTCTCCCTCCGGCGTCCATTCCACATATTGGAACTGCATCCGACAATCATTATCGATGCAGTTATAAATCACATCTACCGCATAATAGATTTCTTCGCTGCCACCCTTCAAGCGGTCCATCACCACCACCTGACGATGCAGCTGCTTGGCCTGTTCCTTGCTGACAAGGCCCTCAATCTTCTTTACCAGTTCTGTGGACTTCTTCTCGGTAATGAACTTGGATGCAGATACGGCATCCACTAAGAGCTTCACCTCCGGCAACTCGAAGTCTCTGCTTCCCAGGTAATACCCGCCATTGGTACGGCTCTTGGACTGAATGATATCCAATCCATAATCCTCTAAGATGGCAAGATCCGTATAGACACTCTTGCGCTCTGCAGGAATGCCATCCGCCTCCAGGCGGCGAAGAATCTCCGGCATGCTGATGGGATGTTCCTCATCCGTATCCATCCGAAGATACTCCATGATTTTTAACATCTTCAACTTCTGATTCTGTTGGTTCGCCATACTCTCTCCCTATAAGAACCATACATCCGTGTTGGTGGAGGAGATACAAGTCGCTCCAGCATCCAAACACGCCATCACGTCTTCCTTGTCAGACACCAGGCCTCCGGCAATTACCGGTCTAGATGTCATGGCACAGGTCTTACGAATAATCTTCGGCATCAACGCCGGCAAAATCTCAATCACATCCGGCTTGGCATTCTTAATCTGACGCTCCATATTGGCAAAGGCCATGGAATCTAACATAAAGAATCGCATCAGTGTATATAACCCCAGCTCTTTGGCCCGGGTAATCAGCGGTGCCTTAGTGGAAATGATGCCATCCGCCTTGGTATGCTGCTTGATATAGTCCACTGCAATTTCGTTGCTGTGCAGACCCTGAATCAAATCAATGTGGACGAAGGCAATCTTACCGGCAGCCTTCACCTGGTCCACAATATCCGCAATGTTGAGCAGATCCCCGTACAGAATAAAAATGATACGACTCTCACTCTCCTTGCATTTCTGTAATCCGGCATCGTCCTTGATGGCAACGATAATCGGATTGTCCTCCAACGCATCCTTCAATACTTGATTCATACTTCCCCCTTCAAGTCCAGCTAATTCGTGTAATTCTGATAGATGGCTACGTGATCCTGTCGCTCCATCAGACTGGAATCCGCCTTACCCGTTACTAAGATGTAACGATGTCCCCCGTTGGACAACAGCGCACTCACGCAGCAGTTACCGGACTCCATGACATATCCGGTCTTAGCACCGATAATGGTACCGTTGATCTCCTGGTCCTCAATCCAACCAATGAACTTGTCATAGAGCCACTGACCTTCCGGATGGAACTCATTGGGCTCAATATTACGCTCTCTGGTCTTCAATACTTCCGCACACAACTCATTGTCCAGAGCTGCTGCCATAATCACTGCCATATCATGAGCAGTGGTGTAATGATTCTCATCAAACAATCCGACACAGTTGGTAAAATGACTGGTATCGCCGATGCCCAACTGATCTAACTTGGCATTCATCAAATCCACAAAAGCTTCATGACTTCCGGCTACATATTCTGCCAAAGTAAGAGATGCATCCGCACCGGAGCAAAGAATGGTTCCGTAGAACAAATCCCGGACGCTAACCTGCTCCCCAACTTCGAATCCAACTACACTGCACTCATTGATGTAACTGTAGTTCGTAGTCTCAAAAGTTACGGTGCACATATCATCCAACTGTTCCGGTGTAATATTCTCTGCCGCAACCAGCACCGTCAATACCTTGGTCATGGACGCCGGATACATCTTGGTCTCCGGGTCTCTGTCTGCAACCACTTTGTTCTCATCCAAATCAATCAAAATTCCGAATCGGCTGTTGACGCCACCACCGAAACTCTGTGTATTCTCATCCGGTACAAATTCATACTTCGGAGCAATGGTAATTCCGTCGCCTACGGCACGAATCGTATCTGTTGGATTTCCAACGGATGCTACCGCCGTCTGCAAGGTAGCTTCTTCCGAAACATCATTCCTCGCCTCGACTGCTTTGCCATGATGGGTTGCAATGCTAACGGCTCCCACTGCTACAACCAGCACCAACGCTGCTGCGATTCCACGCTTCGCCAAAACACGGCGATCTGCTCTCATCTCTTCCACGAATCGATAGAGCTGCTCTCGCTTCTGCTCCTTCCAGCGCTTGCTCATAAACTGTGCCCGATAGTTCTTACGTATTCTCTTTTGTTCGTTACTCATCTTAGTTTTCCAAATCTATTTCTAATAATTTTTGGCACAATGCCATCTTCTCCGGTGTCGGATTGCTGTTCTCAAAGGTCACCGTTCCACGATGTTCTCCGATGGCTCGATCAACACCTGCCGCATGAATGCGACGGCGTAGCTCTCGGGCGGTACCATTCGCCCCATCATAAATCTCTACCTCCGGTCCTAATACCTTGGCAATGGCGCGGCTTACAAACGGGTAATGGGTACACCCCAGTACCACTGCATCCACTTCACCGTTCCGGTAATCCCAGAGCAATTCTTCCAGGAAGCTATAGAGCTGCGGACTATCCACTGCTCCGGCCTCTACATAATCCATCAGTCCCGGACATGCCAACGGATAAATAATGGCGCGATCCTGGAACCGGGATAATAAATGGTTAAACTTCTCCTCCCGGATGGTCATAGGGGTAGCCATCACCAGTACCCGTCCGCCGGGATTGGCCTCCACTGCCGGCTTCAACGCCGGTTCAATTCCAACCAGCGGCAAATCCGGATATAAACGACGCAAGTCCTTCAGGGCAGCTGCTGTAGCGGTATTGCATGCAATGGCTACCGCCTTGGCTCCACGCTCCAAGAAGGACTCCACATGTTGAATCGTCAAATCGCGAACGAATTCCGTAGACTTCGTGCCGTAAGGAGCATTGGCCGAATCCCCGAAGAAAATAAAATCTTCCTGTGGCATCAGGCGAACCATCTCCCGCAACACGCTAATTCCGCCAACTCCGGAATCCATCACCGCGATGGGTCTTGTATCTTCATTCATAGACGACTAAGCGCCTCCTTTTCCATAAATAACCTCTATAAATATAGCACAGGTGAGCATTTTCTACTAGGCATTTCCCCGGTTCAAGTATTCTGACATTTTATCATTTATATTCGAATAGTATATGCTATTCCATCCTTATAGTGCTATAATAGGTATACAAAATAATATCGAAGAAGGAGGGTAGCCACTAACCGAAAAATACTGCACAAAGGAGACTGCCTATGCCAAAAAAGAAAAGCATTGCAAAGACCTACGTACTAGACACGAACATTCTAATTCAACAACCAAATTCTATTTTCGGATTTGAGGACAACAATGTGGTCATCACCGGAACAACGCTGCAAGAGTTGGATCGTAAGAAGACAGCGCCGGGCGAACTTGGCTATCACGCCAGAGAAGCAATCCGAATCATCGATTCTCTACGGCCTCAAGGCGACTACATCGAGGGCATCCCTCTTCCTCACGGCGGAAAATTCTATATAGACCCGGACGGCATACATCAGGAAAATCTGCCACAAGGATTCGATATTTCCGCTCCGGATAACCGCATCATCAGTTCCGTCATTACCCGAGCAAAAAATACCAACGCGCCGGTCATCCTGATTACCAATGACGTATCCATGCGAATCAATGCCGTTGTCTGCGGTGTGGAGACGCAAGGTTACCACAACGAGGAAATCGACGACGAAGACAATATTTATACCGGACGCTGTGACGCCTATCTCTCCGGAAAAGCTTTTTCTACTCTAATGGGAGAAGGCGTGGTAGCTGTAAACAAAGAAATCACCTTCTATTCGGAGGATAATCATATCATTGATGTGGAAGAGAACGAATTCTGCCTGGTGCGGGATTCCGACAGTCCCAATGACCGTACGGCTCTGGCTATGTACCGGGAAGGCATGCTATACCGCATCAAAGACAATGAGCACCCATTTGGTATTACCGGACGTAACATTGCCCAGAAATTCGCCCTTCATGCATTGATGGCACCACCGGAAGAAATTCCTCTTGTCATCTTGCGCGGACCGGCCGGATGTGCTAAAACATTTCTGTCTCTGGCAGCCGGCTTAGACGAAAGCTATCGCCAAGGTTACAGCAGCAGCGGTGCCCGCTATCAGAAAGTTATGATTACCCGTAACAACGTCCTCTCCGATGCGGACATGGGATTCCTTCCGGGAACCTTAGAAGAGAAAATGGGACCATTGGTTGCGCCGTTCATCGATAACTTAGAAGTCCTGCTGAAGGCTAATACCAAGGAAGAATCCATGGATCAGATTCATGCCCAGATTGACGACCTATTGGACGAGGGCATTTTAGAGATTTGCTCCATGGCCTATATGCGCGGTCGTTCCATTACAGGAAGCTACTTAATCATTGACGAGGCCCAGAACGCCACCGTCGGCCAGATTCTCGAGATTATCTCCCGTGCCGGCATGGGTACCAAGGTCATTGTAGCCGGAGATCCGGATCAGATTGATAATCCGAAGTTGGATAAAATTAATAACGGTTTGGTGTTCGCGGCAGAAAAGATGAAAGGCAGCAAGCTCTGTGCACAGCTTACCTTCGATCAGGAAGAAAGTGTACGAAGCCCATTGGCGATGGAGGCAGCGAAGCGCCTAACCCTTTAGTAGAAAGGAAGATCTATGAAGCGAAGATTCCCCATGGAGGAGGAAAACAACGGACGCTACTGTCCACAATGCGGACAGCGGGTGCCACGCACCTATCGGGGGGAGACCTGTCCGGCCTGTGAGGAAGAAGAGCTCTATCAGAAGGTTAAGAATTATATTCAGACCCATGATGTGACTGCAATGGACGTTGCAGATGAGTTCGGAATTCCACTGGCCCAGGTAAAAGATTGGATCGAAAACGGCTATTTTGTGTACCGAAAAGACCAATGGTACTAGATGTTGATTGTTCAGAAATTAACGATAATTATCTATATTTTTTCAGATAATTTAGTTGACATGAACCATTTTGTATTGTATTATAAACACAAGTAAACGAGATGTACTTCAATTAAAAGAGGAAGAAACCTGGCGTGTGCTTCAGGTGACAAGTCTTTCAATGAATGAGATGACGTGGCGTGTGCTTCACCGATTTGATTTCGCGGTAGCAAGATAGTTAGAAGAAATGGTGTGAACTTCATTGATTCGAAATTATCCCAATACGATGTATGTTTCGGAAAATGACAAGAACAGGATGCAAATGCATCCTGTTCTTTTGTTTTACTCTTCTATGTCGACATCCTCCATCTCCTGACCCGGTTCCACAGACAGGCGACGGATACGGTCTAATTGCTTTTTATGGACATAATCATGCACTTCCTCGTGCTCATGCAAGAGACGGCAGCCAAGCACCTTATCTCCCCGGTCCGCGCCTTGGGCACGAACAACAACACAAGTCAGCGAGAACCAATAGCTCTTCTTAGAGGACGTATCAGCAAAAGTCACCACCAGAGTATCTCCCACATTGGCAGGAAATCCCCTTCGGCAGAAGAATCCGACACCTCCTGCGGATACATCACGTATGGTAACGGTCTCCTGGGCATACTCCGCCAATCCGGTGGTTGTAACGGTTCCCTGAACGCCAACCCACAAGCGGAAGAATTTGCGTCGATTCACAAATCCTTCGCTGATTGGGCACATAATCACATGCACATCTCCGGCATCCTGCAAGAAGACGCGACGCACACGAATATCGTTATAGAACTCACCGGTGCTTGGCACCAACACCTCGCAACGCACCAGCTCGCTCTCAAAATTCACGATGTTCGCCCGATCTTCTGTGTGAATCAACTTCACCAGCGCCACATCTTCCTTGGTATTTGCCCGAAGCACTTCACGATCTCGCATGGATTGTGCCACAACGGTCGTTTCGAAGAATACCCCCGTATGGTTTTTACCATATACCGCAACACGAACAGAGACGCCTGCGGATAAATCAGCTAAACTCGCCATACGCATCTCCTATGCTAGGAAAGAATCGGTTTACATGCCTCTGCCAGCTTGGCTTTCTTTGCTTCTGCCTCTGCCAAATCTACACCCTTCGTGGTGAAGTAAGTCTTAATCTTCGGCTCGGTTCCGGACGGACGTACCACAACGGTAGAACCGTCTTCCAAGTCATAAATCAATACGTTGGCCTTCGGAAGTCCGGTCTCCTCCGGCTTCGCGTAATCGGTCACACCGCATACCTTAATTCCCGCAAAATCTGCAGGTGCATTGCTGCGAAGGTTATCCATAATGCCCTTCATCTTATCCATTCCGGATAATCCAGGGAATTCAAAACTGTCTACCTTGTTCAGATAACGGCCATACTCTGCATAGATCTCCTCCAAGCGCTGCTTGATGGAAGATCCGATGCTGCGATAATATGCAGCCATCTCACAGATCAACATGGAGCCGATGATGGCGTCCTTATCACGTACATAAGGTCCTGCCAGGTATCCGTAGCTCTCTTCGAATCCGAAGATGAAACGGTCAACCTCTCCATCCGCCTCTAACTGTGCAATCTGATCTCCAATCCACTTGAATCCGGTCAATACATGACGCAGCTCTACGCCGTAGTGTTCTGCCACCTTGTCTGCCAGCGGAGTGGATACGATGGACATCACTGCTACCGGATTCTTCGGCATGGTGCCCTTCTCGATACGACCGGCACAAATGTAATCCAATAACAATACACCCATCTCATTACCGGATACCAGCTCATAGCTTCCATCCGGACATTTCATAGCGATACCTACACGGTCCGCATCCGGATCGGTAGCAAGCATCAAATCAGCGCCCTCTTCCTTGGCAAGATTCAAGCCATACTGCAATGCTTCCAAAATCTCCGGATTCGGATATGGGCAGGTTGTAAAGTATCCGTTCGGATATTCCTGCTCCGGAACAATGGTAATATCGGTAATTCCCATGTCGTTAAGAACCTTCGTTACCGGAACCAATCCGGAACCGTTCAATGGGGAATAAACCAGCTTCAATCCTGCACTCTTGCACAGACCCGGACGAACCTGACGGTCTTCAATGGCATCATACAATGCCTTCTTGCAATCATCTCCCACAAAACGAATCATGCCGTTCTCTACACCTTCTGCGAAAGAGATGTATTTCGCACCGGTCAAAATATCCGTCTTCTGGATTTCATCGTAAACAATTGCTGCCGCATCATCGGTCATCTGGCATCCATCCGGACCGTAAGCCTTGTAGCCGTTGTACTTGGCCGGATTGTGGGATGCAGTTACCATGATACCTGCATTACACTGATAATATCTGGTTGCAAAGCTTAATGCAGGAACCGGCATCAAAGCATCATAAATACGAACCTTGATTCCATTCGCAGATAATACACCTGCTGCTGTCTTCGCAAATACATCACTCTTAATACGGCTGTCATAGCTGATAGCAACGGTCTGATTGCCACCCTGGGTCTTTACCCAGTTTGCAAGTCCCTGGGTTGCCTGACGAACCACCCAGATATTCATGCGGTTCGTTCCCGCACCGACCGTACCGCGCAATCCTGCAGTACCAAACTGCAGAGAAACCGCAAAGCGATCCTTAATCTCGTCATCATTATCCTGTACACGTAACAGCTCCGGAAGTAAATCTGCATCTTCCAAATCTGCTGCCAGCCAACGCCTATATTCGTCCTGATACATAAGCTCTACCTTCCTTTCACACTACTCGTTGTCTACACGTCCCTCAGCATTGTATGTTGCGGAATAGATTACATTACCCTGACTATCAGAATAATTAACAACCACAAGAATTCCGGATAACTTGGTGCTGTCCTCTACGGACTGAGCGATACCGGTGAAGGTATCATCGTATGCGGAAATCTGTGTATTCAACTGTTCTACCACAGCATCCTTGGTCTCATCATCAAGCTCCATACCCAAATCATAGGTATAGCTGATGGTATTCTCTTTTACCTCAATGGAAACACCGGACTCGGAAGACATCTGCTCAATCTGAGCCTTCGCCTCTTCATCCTTCTGTAATGCTTCTTCTAAGTTTGCAGGTCCGCCGCAACCTACCAAAAGCATCATTGCAGTCATTGCAGTTGCAACTGTTGTAAGAAATCTTTTCATTGTATTCTCCCTTTCATCATCTGTGTTTCGCCATATTAGTAGCTTGTCACATTATATCAAAAGCCGTGTGGAAATGCACACTGCGCCGCCCTACAGGCCTTTACCGACAACGATTCGGTTCTTGCCGGAGGCCTTGGCCTCATACAGCGCCTCATCCACCGCTTTGAATACCACATCGAATTCCTGAGCACTGGAGCAAGTGACGATGCCACCGCTTACGGTGATGCGATCATCGGTAAAATCATACTCCTGGCTCTCGAACACCCGTCGAAACTCTTCAATCTGCTTCTGGCAGGTAACGGGATTACGATCTGTAAAAATAAAGAGGAACTCCTCCCCACCGTAACGGCACACCCGATACAGCGGGCGTTCCTGCTCCGCATGACCTAGCATACGGCCCAGCTTACCGATACGTTCCAATACCACATCGCCACAATCATGGCCGTAGGTATCGTTGATTTTTTTGAAATTATCAATATCAATCAGCGCCATGGAAGTAGCCAGACGGTTGGTACACTTCCGGAAAATCTTCTCAATGTTGTGACTCAGATAATCTCTGGAATAGCATCCTGTCAACGCATCCGTCGCCACACGTTGTTCGTACTCGCCGGACTGTTTCATCAGGTTCCGGTTGTCCTCCATAATCTCCAGGATGTGACTATGAAGCAACATGCTCATGAAATACACGATTGCCAGCATTGCATAGCAAACCACCAGATTCTGCACGTAATAGACGAATACCGTTTTGCCCAGAATCTTCTCGACTCCCCGCCATTCATGAAGCTGTGCCAAAAAAGCCAGCGTCACAAGAACGTAGGAGTAAATCAAGATCAGTACTTTCTGTAGTCTGTTATGGGAAATGGTTAAAAACAGAACCCCCAGCCCCGTTCCAATCCAGGTAATGACATATACCCCATGGACAATTGCCGATACCCCGCACACGGAGCAAATCGACCATGCAACCACACCATTCTTGTAATCTGCGCTGTGAATACCACCTTCACTGCCCCACATAAAGGACAGCAGGCCAAAATTCACAATCAGCGGTGTCAGCACACGCTGTACAAAAAACGGTAACGGGCCGTCACGAAACAAATCCAACTCTAGGTTATAAATAAATAATGCGATATCGAGGATCGTCATAATAACGGCGCACACCGTAACCAGTGTCGCCATCTTCCGACGAATGATAGCCTGAATCTCGCTAGTCCTCTCCAATCCTTCCATCGTATTGTCCCCTCAAATATGCCTCAAACTCCAGCATCCCCTCTCCTGTTTTAGCAGAAACAGGAAAAATGCGAACCTCCGGGTTCAGCTTCTTCACGTGCTCGCAGCACTTCTCCAAATCAAACGTAAAATAAGACAAGGTGTCCATCTTGGTAATCACCAATGCATCACACATTGAGAACATCAGTGGATACTTCAGTGGCTTGTCGTCCCCCTCCGGCACGCTCAAAATCATGATGTTCAGATGTGCTCCGGTATCAAACTCTGCCGGGCAGATCAGATTACCAACGTTCTCGAGGATGGCGATATCCACATCCTCTGTTCCCAACTCTTCGATTCCGCGACGGGTCATACCTGCATCCATGTGGCACATGCCGTCGGTATGTACCTGAATACTCTTCGCTCCGAAGGTCTCCATCTTAATAGCATCCACATCGGAATCAATGTCCGCTTCGATCACACCGATACGTGTGGTCTCCTTCATATCGGATACGGTCTTGGACAACAAGGTTGTCTTACCGCTTCCCGGAGAACTCATCAGGTTAATCAGCAAGGTCTTCTTCTCAATTAATTCATCACGCAGCACCTGGGCATCCCGATCGTTGGAATCCGTCACACTGCGATGTACTTCGATTACTTTCATTTATGCTCTCCATGCCTCCACTTCGTTCTCCATCCAGGAAATCCATGCATCAAAGCCGTCTCCCTTCAGAGAGGACAATGGCAGAATCGGAAGTCCCGGATTCAAACGATCAATATAGGTACGTAACGCATCCAGGTCAAAATCAAACACCGGTGCGGTATCGATCTTATTAATCAACAGACAATCCGTTACGGTAAACATCAACGGATATTTCAGTGGCTTATCATGCCCTTCCGGAACGCTTAGGATGGTGACCTTCTTAGCAGCTCCCACATCGAACTCTGCAGGACATACCAAGTTACCAACATTCTCTAAGAACACGATATCCAAATCATCAATTCCAAGCTCGTCCAAACCACTCTGGGTCATGCCTGCATCCATATGGCAGGATCCGCCGGTATGTAACTGGATGACACGGGCGCCGGTAGCAGCGATGGTATCCGCATCTACCTGAGAATCCACGTCCGCTTCCATAACTCCGATTTTGTACTTATCCTTCAAAGCATTGATGGTTCGAACCAACGTTGTGGTCTTGCCCGCTCCGGGACTTGCCATCAAATTCACTAAAAATGTTTGCTTCCGATTCAGGCCTTCACGAACCTTGGCAGCCAATGCATCATTGTCTTCCAAAACATGGGCCTTTACTTCTTTTACACGAATACTGTTATCCACAGCATAGCCTCCATTCTATTCCTTTATCCACAACCTGCGGATAAAAATATTGTAACATGCAGAATATGTTCTGACCACCACAGATTAGCAGATTCGAGGTAATCCTTCGCCCTGTAAAACGTCCAACTGACGGATGCCTCCGATGGCGGTTCGCACCAGCAAATCCCCATGTCCGTCCACGCCTTCGGTAACCTCACCCACAAGGACCGCAGCCTCTCCATATTTTGCACCACGAATCAGCTCCAGCGCCTTCTCGGCCTGCTCCTTCGGAACTGCAGCAATCATCTTGCCTTCATTACCCATGTACAGAGGATCCAACCCCAGCAAACCACAGAAATCCCGAACTGCCGGGTTCAGCGGAAGCGCCTCTTCCTCCAGGGTAATGGTTACCTTAGAGCTATCGGATAACTCCTTCAATACCGTGGCTAATCCGCCACGGGTAACGTCTCTTAAACAATGCACATCCACGCCATTATCTAACAATGCTGCCACCATATCATTCAGCGGCGCATTGTCGCTTTCGATGGAGTTGGTGATATTCATGCGGCTTCCCAAAATGGTTGCGTGATGATCTCCCAGATTACCGGATACGAGAATCACATCCCCCGGTGCAATCTTGGTTGCAGAGATATCCACACCGTCCGGAACGAATCCGACACCTGCGGTATTGATCATGATGCCGCCGTTCCCTTCGATGACCTTGGTATCACCGGCCACAATCTTTACGCCTGCTTCCGCAGCCGTCTGTGCCATTGCCTTGGCTACACGCTTTAACAATTCCGAGTCGGTTCCTTCCTGGATAATGTAGCCACAGGTCAAATACTTCGGAGTTGCGCCACGCATCAGAAGGTCATTTACCGTTCCGCAGACTGCCAATCGGCCAATATTTCCGCCCGGATACTCTAACGGTGTAACCACGAAACTATCGGTGGTTACCGCAATGCGTCCGCTTCCCGGAACCACTGCGCTGTCTTCCATCTCATTCAATACATCGTTATCAAAAGCTTTTGCAAAAATCTCATCAATCAATTCGGAAGTTGCTGCTCCGCCACTTCCGTGTGCCATGGTTATAATCATTTTCTATTCCCTTATCTATTCAAATATCTCTGATAGCAACTTCCCTCGGAAGATACCATACAAGCGCCCTGAGGAGTCAGCGGCGTACATACTTTGCCAAACAGCGGACACTCATAGGAAGAAATCTTCCCCATCAGTACCTGGTCGCAGCGACAAGCCTTATTGATCTTGTGGTCTTCATCCAGGCCACGGCTGCCCGCATCATAAACGGCGTACTCGTCTCTTAAGTACAATCCGGAATCTGCAATCTCACCCATGCCGCGCCATACGGCCGGACCCGGCTCGAAGTACTGTTCCACCTTGGCCTGGGCAATGGTATTGCCTTCCGTCGTTACTACCGACGGGTAAAAATTCTTCGTCAGGCTATCGCCCTTGGCCAGAAGTTCTTCCTTCTGCTCCCACATCCGAAGCAATCCGTAGATACCAAGAACCAACTCCTTCGGAGAAAATCCGGTGACCGCAAAAGGAATGTTGTACTGACGGGACAGCGCCTCAAAATGCTTGCTTCCCGTGATTACACTGACGTGTCCCGGCGCAATAAAACCATCAATATGGGCACCGTTGTCACAGAGCCAGCCGATTACCGGCGGCATCACTTTTAATGCAGTAAGCAGGCGAATATTGGAAATCTGTTCCTTTACGATTTCATCCAACAGTACCGTATATACCGGTACCGTTGTTTCAAAACCAACTGCACCGAATACGTAAGTATGGTCCGGATGTTCCTTGGCCAAGGCGATGACATCCATAGGAGAATACACCATCTCCACCGATGCACCCTGTCCCTTCGCCTCGTTAAGGCTGTATTGCGTTCCCGGAATACGAAGCAAATCCCCGAAGGTACATACCGTCGTATCCGGTGTCTTCGCCAACGCAATCAGTCGATCTACATATCCGGAAGGACTGACGCATACCGGACATCCCGGTCCGCTCACTAAGTGAATCTTCGGTGAGATAACACGGGCAATCCCGGACTTGGCAATGGCCGCCGTATGACTGCCGCAGACTTCCATGAAGGTTACTTCCGGACCGTCGTAGTTTTTTAAATACTCAATATATGTCTGTAATTCCACGTTCTTCATCCAATCTATGAGAAGGCCTGCAGTTCTTCAAACAAAGACTGCAACTCTTCCGCTTCTTCCTGTTGTACGGTCTGAATAATGCATCCGGCGTGAACCAACACATGGTCCCCCACCTTGATATCTACCAGACCTCTGGCTGCACGTACGGTATTGCCGCTAAAATCCACCGTGGCATATCCGTCTTCGCCAATCTCTTTTACAATTCCCGGTAATGCTACACACATACCCTAAACTCCTTCATCTACTACATGGTTTGCATACATCCACAGCTGTCCCAACGCCAGTCCGCCATCTCCCGACGGGACCTGCTCGTTCCACAGAACACGAAAGCCCTGCTTTCGCAAGCGTGGAAGCAAACACTTCATCAATAATTGATTGTACATACTTCCTCCGGACAGCGCTACTACCCGTTCCCGATCCGGTCGATAGTCATAGCACAGATTCGCAGTCATCTCCGCTAAGGCCTCATGAAACTCATAGGCCAACTGATCCGCCGATACTCCCTTGGCCAGCAATCGCACCATTTGTGCAATCATCACAGGAGTATCCGCCACCATTATATCACCTTCCGCACGAATCGGTATGTGAAGAAGCTCTTCCCATACTCCTCCGGCCTCCTCGTATCGCTCCGCAGCCGCCTGCAAGCGATTCGCGCACTCTCCTTCGAAGGTATTCTCCCGGCAGATACCAAGAATGGCGGCTACCGCATCAAACAGACGTCCCATGGAGGAAGACGCCACCACATGGATGCCGTTATCCACCGCTGCCTCTATCAGTGGTTTTGTTGTATCTACAACAAATGGGTTCTCTTCCTCATAGAGATACCCCCGCTTCACCGCCTCATGGAGGTAACAGATGGCAGGAATGGTTGCATCCTTGGCCATGCGATTACCACCGGTCATAGGAATCGGAGCAATCTGTCCCACATGGGCTAGGGTCTTTCCATCATAGGCAAACATCTCGCCGCCCCAGATGCCACCGTCGTCACCGTATCCGGTGCCGTCATAGGCAAACCCCAAGGCCGGCTCCTCTACCATGTGTTCCGCCAAAACGGAAGCCACATGGGCCTTATGATGTTGCAGTTCCACAATTCGCTCATTCCCGCGGGCTTTCTTAAGGGATGCCGTACTGATATAGCCCGGATGTTTGTCGCACAAATACACCGTCGGATGGAACTCGAAGAGCTTGGTAAAAAGCTCCACGCCCGCTTCCTTGGCCTGCTGCGCCCGTAAGTCATCCAAATCTCCGTAGTGTCCGCTTAAATACGCGAAGTTCTTTCGGCCAAAGGCAAAGACGGATTTTAAGTCACCGCCCACAGCCAACACATCCTCGGTAACCTCCGGTCCCATGGCGATTGGCGTAGGGACCATTCCTCTGGCACGGCGGATGATCTGGGTCACTTCCCCCTGCACCTGTAGGATGGAATCATCCAGCCCCTGCAGAATTCTTCGATCATTGGCCAGCACCAAATCAATGCCGTCCGCTCCCAGATAGGCCCGCATTTTATCATCATCGATTTCAATGGGTTCGCCGCCCCGGTTGCCACTGGTCATCACCAGTGGTCCCAAATCCTCCGCCAGAAGGATCTGCAACGGGTTACACGGAAGCATAGCGCCCAGACGATTACTTCCTGCGCAGACTTCTTCTGCCAATGGTTTTTCTATGTTGGATTTCCAACGAAGCAACACAATCGGTCTTGCATCGCTTCCAAGGAGTTCTTCCTCTTTATCTGATACCGTTGCGTAGTTCCGTAAGGTTTCCACATCCGGAAACATCACCGCAAACGGTTTGTTTTCTCGATTCTTAAATGCACGTAAGCGACGTGCCGCTTCCCCGTTATAGGGATCTATTGCAATATGGTATCCACCGATATCCTTGATGGCTACCAGCTTACCGGCAGATAGATATTCCTCCGCCAACTGTATAGCTTCTTCTTTTTCTGCTACAAGCCCATCCTTGGTATATGCCAGAAGCTTCGGTCCACAAATATCGCAGGCCGTTGTCTGTGCATGTCGGCGAATATTACCCGGCGTTACATATTCCTTGGCACATTCCTCACACAACGGAAATTCCGCCATGGTGGTGTGCTCTCGGTCATAAGGCAATTGCTTCATAATCGTTGCTCTCGGTCCGCAGGAAACGCAGCTGATAAAAGGATACCGATAACGGCGATTCTTCGGATCCAACAACTCCTGTCTACAATGGGCACAGGTGCCGATATCCGGCGGAAGGAATCGGAGTCCTTCCGTAAAATCCTCACTGGATACAATAGTAAATGTATCTGTATCCAGCGGTGTATCCATCACTTGTGTCTCCATACGGTCCACTCTGGCGCCCGGCAATTCGGGCCTTGTTCCATCAAGCAACGAAAGGCGATGAAGGAAATCCTCCATCGCCTCTCGGCGTCCTCTCGCTTCAATGTAGACGACGCCACCGGCATTACGCACGTTGCCGGCAATTTGCAATTGTTCACTCAGTTCTGCCACGTAGGGACGGAAGCCCACGCCCTGGACCAATCCGTATACCGTGATCTTCTGCGTTACAATTTCATGATTCATACTACTGTGCAGGTGTCTCCTGTCCTTCTGCTGCTTTTGCTGCAGCTGCTGCGGCTGCCTTTGCTGCTGCCGCTGCCTTTGCCTTCTCTGCTGCCTCTTTACGCTTTGCTTCTTCTGCAGCCAGCACTTCCGGAGATTTCTGGAAGACTTCCGTCTTCTTCTCCTTACCAGGGGTCTGATATCCCGGTACCATAGTAAGGCACTTCTTCGGGCACTTCTCTACGCACAGACCACATGCGATACAATCCATACGGTCAATGCTCCAGGTTCCCTGGTTACGGTCAACAGATAAGGTTCCACATGGGCATGCACGTACACACATACCACAGGAAATACAGTCATCAATGGAGATTTCAATGTGTCCACGGCTGCGTTCCGGATATACGTACGGCTCTGCCGGATATGTGGTGGTTACAGGTTTTAAAAATAAATTTTTCAGCGCTTGCGGCGCAAATTTCAAAATTGCCATGTCTAATCCTCCACTCTCTCCATTAACGCTCGGTACAACTGATACATGGATCAATTGTCAAAATCAACAATCCGATGTCAGCCAGCTCGGTGTTCTTTAACATCTCGCACAGGCCAGGAATATTGGCAAATGTAGGAGTGCGGATACGCATACGCTCCAAGTTCGGAGTTCCGTTACCCTTCACGTAATAGAAGGCCTCACCACGAGGCTGCTCCACACGCATGAAGTACTCTCCGTCCGGGTTGCCCTTCACTGCTACGGACAAATCACCCTCTGCAGGCATCTTCGCGATTACCTGACGAATAATATCGATGGACTGATAAATCTCCATCAAACGTACATAACATCTAGCGTAGCAATCACCGTCATTGCTGGTGATTGGCTCGAAGTCAATGTGTGGATATGCTGCGTAACCAAGCTTACGCATATCTACGTTCACGCCTGAAGCACGTGCGAACGGTCCAACTGCACCAAGCGCATTGATCTGCTCAGCAGTAAGAACGCCAACGCCCTTCAAACGGGACAATACGGAATAATCCTCGAAGAAGGTTGCCTGAATGACCTTCAACTCTGCTTCTACTTCGTCCATGGTCTTCAAGATGAACTTGAACTGGTCATCGGTTACATCCTTTAATACACCACCGATTTTGTTTACAGAGAAAATCAAACGTCCGCCGGCAGTCATTTCCTGGATATCCAAAACCTTCTCACGTACTCTCCAGCACTGATAGAACAAATTCTCAAATCCAAATCCGTCTGCCAAAAGACCTAACCACAATAAGTGGCTGTGCATACGGGAAGTCTCTGCCCACAAGGTACGAAGGAACTTCGCACGATCCGGAACTTCCACGCCCATGATATGCTCTACTGCTTCACAATAGCCCATACCATGCTGAAAACTACAAATACCGCAAGTACGCTCTGCGATATAAGTCATCTGATTAAAATCACGCTTATCAACCAAGCTCTCCAATCCACGATGGATAAATCCGATGGACGGAATGGCTTCGATGACACGCTCGTCTTCGATTACTAAGTCGATATGGACCGGCTCCGGGAGAACCGGATGTTGAGGTCCATAAGGAATGACACTTCTCTTACCCATTATGCTTCCTCCTTCTTCGGTCCAAATGGAGTATCCACTGCGATACGATACAACTTGTTATCCAAATCAGCGGAGATCATCTCGATCTTCACGCCGAACAATTCCTTCATCTCGTTCTCATAGAAAACAGCTGCCGGAATAATCTCTGTAATACTCGGAACTACGGTATCCAAATCAATGACCAGACGTAAGCTGTGTAACTGATAGGTATTGTAGTCAGAGAAAGAATAACTGATCTCGTATTTATTTTCTTTGCTTGCATATACTGCATGTGCCTGAGAAAAACGGAAGCCGGCCTTCTTCAGCTCAAGAGCACGACGAAGCAAATCAGACACTTCGATCTCTTCGAGAATATTCTCCGGACAAATTACTTCTGCCATGTCTTATGCCTCCTTTTTCATCTGTGCATGATGCTCGTCCAAACGCTGCTGGAACAGCTCAACTGCCTGAACGACGCCATCGATAATTGCCTGTGGTCTTGCAGCGCAACCCGGAACATAGATGTCAACCGGGATTACGGTATCCGCACCACCTAAAATGTTGTAACAATCCTTGAATACACCACCGGTACAAGCGCATACGCCAACTGCAACAACAACCTTTGGACGAGGCATCTGATCATAGATCTGCTTGACTACATCCTTGTTCTGCTCGTTGATACCACCGGTAATCAGGAAAATATCAGCCTGCATAGGGTCACCGGTATTTACCACACCGAGACGCTCTGCATCGTATACAGGTGTCAGGGCTGCCAACACCTCAATATCACATCCGTTACAGCTTGATCCATCGTAGTGGAGAAGCCATGGAGATCTTTTAATGTTTGCCATTGCTATTCCTCCTATCGTACGACCATTAAAATGATTAAGTTCACACCTGCTGCCAGCAAGGTTACTGCCCAGGTAATCTTCAGCATCTGCTGCCACTTCATTCGGGCACTGGAGTTATCAATCAATACTTCCAGGAAGTATACAAGCAAGATAACTACAACTGCTGCGATGATGCTGTAGATATTGCTGTTGATAATGAACAAACCTACAACACCCATCAGGAATACATTCTCATACCACTCGGTAATCTGGAAGATGGCTAAGTTACGGGACCCCATCTCAGTGGTAAGACCCTTTACCAACTCCTGATGCATATGGTGAGATGCACTGGTGTCAAACGGAGATTTTCTCATCTTAATTGTCAGGATAAAAACAAAAGCAACGAAAAATCCCGGTAAATAAGCAATGTTACTAATCTTGCTGCCTGCAATGTCAGCAACGTTGAAGCTGCCTGCTGCAAGGTAGAAACCAACGCAGGTCAAAAGTACAGCCGGCTCATATGCCATCATCTGGATTAACTCACGCTGAGCGCCTGCAGATGAATAAGGAGAGCTGGTTACTACTGCTGCAAAATACAAGAATGTTGCTGCAGTAGACATAACGAAGAAGCACATCAACAGGTCAGCACCATAGAAGAACAGTGCACCGGTCAATACCATCAATACAAAATAAGTAATCAGTAAGAACATCTGAGATGTAGATACGGTGATGGTCTGCTTGTTCAGTAACTTTTTCACATCGTAGAACGGCTGCAATACAGGAGGTCCTACACGACGCTGCATACGAGCGGAAATTTTACGATCCAATCCTTCTAAGAAACCGCCAATGAACGGTGCCAGGACGATATATAGAAGTACGCAGGTAATTCCTAATTTCATACGAGTACACCTCCTATAATCATACTAAGCATAATCAAAAGGACAGCGACAGTGAAAATCTGGGACGGAACCATAAGCTTTCTGGAACCGATGACCTTATGCATGTAGTAGTTGGATAACCACAAGGTCTTCTCCTCACCCATCGCATCAACGAACTTGCGGTTGTCACCGGTATTGATACCGTTCATGTAGGACAACTTCATGTTGACCTTGGCATGCTTGCTGTACAGATATGCGAAGAACGGTACGGCAAATACCAAAACAATAACCACAATCAAGGTGTACAAAATAGCGTCAGGCAATACGTTCTCGCCTACTCCGAACATCTCTGTAATCAAAGGAGTTACATAGACTCTGGAGATCCATGGGAAGGATACGCAAAGGGCAATCATCATAATTGCATGAATGGTCAAAGAAATGACCTCATTTTTCTTGGTAATATCCTTGAAGGTCTTCTCACGCAAGTGGCTTGCGGAAATGATCTTACCCATCCACTTGGTCCAGTAGAACGATGTGGTTGCGGAACCGAAGCAGATGAAGAATACCAGGATGATATTACGCTCATCAATAGAAGCCTTCAGGGCTGCCCACTTGGAAATCAACATACCAAACGGAGCCAAGAACATTCCGGCAATACCGATGAACATGAAAATTGCAAGACGTGGCAAGATATACAGCAATCCGTGCATATCCTCGATGTCTCTGGAGTGCAATGCGTTCTCGGTAGCTCCAACGTCCTGGAATAACAAGGACTTACTGATGGCATGGAACATCATCAAGAATACGCCTGCCCAAATAGTTTCTTCAGTACCAACGCCGGCACAAGCAACCATCAAACCAAGGTTGGAGATGGTGGAAAAAGCAAGTACCTTCTTACCATCGGACTGTGCAATAGCCATGATAGAGGTTACCAAGAAGGTAAAACCACCAATCAAAGCGATCATCATTCCGGTGGTGGTTCCGGTCATAGCAGGAGCCAGACGGAACAATACATAGATTCCGGCCTTAACCATGGTCGCACTGTGAAGCAATGCAGAAGATGGTGTAGGAGCAACCATGGCTCCGATCAACCAGGTTGAGAACGGAAGCTGAGCCGCCTTGGTCAGTGCTGCAAAAGCAATCAAAGCAACCGGGATAACCGCAAGCTTGTCGCCGTTCTGGGCCATCTCTACAAGGCCGTGCAGGCTAACAACTCCGGCATTATATCCGTAATATACGATACCAACTGCAAGGGCACATCCACCCAGCAAGTTCATCCACAATGCGCGGAAGCAGTTGTTGATTGCTTCCGGTGTCTTGGTATAACCAATCAACAGGAAAGAACAGATACTGGTCATCTCCCAGAAGAAGTCGATCCATAACAGGTTCTCAGACAATACGAATCCAAACATTGCGCCAAGGAAAGCGAACAGCAATGCGAAGAAGTAATATCTGCGATCTTCAAACTCGGTGTGATGATGATGATATCCATGCATATAGCCGACTGCATATACAACAATCAAGCCACCGATGACACCTACGATGAGGCACATCAGAATGGATAAGTGATCAACATAGATCTGGCCACCCTCCGGTAATGCCGGTCCAAGCAACTCAAAGTAAGCAATGAGTGCTGTCGGCAAAATAGAAAGTAAGCTGACCCAATACTTCTTGTACTTAAAAGAAAGTACGGTTACAAGAATCATAAGAATGATTTCTGCGGCGAGAATAACATGGTCCACAACCTCTGCATTATACGTAAGCAGCATCGGCTTGAATCCTTGCATTCCCCATTGAACAGTGAGTGCACCGGCGCTCACCATGATAATCACTGCGCTTATGTAGGCAAAGAAGTTGCGAACCTTGTTTACACGGATCACAAACATCAGAACCGACACGATAAGCGGAAAGACTATCAGAAACGGTACGATTGGCATAGTTCTTCCTCCACTATACTTATTTTTTTGCTGTTATCCACAGCAGTTTGTGTGAAAATTAACAATACTCCACAAATATAATATTATAGCATTCTATACCGCAAAATCTAATGCTTCGTGGTTAAATATTGTACAAATTTCAATCCCTATTCTTGTTAGTTTTTCCATACCATCTGTATTATAATGGGAGCATGCATGAAATGAGTTATGTGTCCAGGGTAGTGTCCCTGGCAATGGAAATGATACAACAGAACAACCTTACGAAAGTGACGGAACTTCAGGTCGAAGTGGGCGCTATGGCCGGCGTTGTTCCGGAACTGATGGAGAAGTGTTATCGCCAGGCGGTAGCAGGAACGGTGTTGGAAGGTTCTAAGCTAACTATGACCCCGAAGGCCGTTACCGCCAAATGCGATGATTGTGGCACCACCTATGAGCCCAATCGGGACAACGATTACTGCTGCCCGAACTGTCGGAGCCACAAGAGCCAGATTGTAGGCGGACGTAAGGTCATATTGGAGAACGTGATAGGCGAGTAAATCATCGTGTAGCGGGTGATGGAACTCGAGGTCTCACCCGCTTAACATCAAAATAAGCCCCAGGCAACTGCCTAGGGCTCATTTTAATGTTAAGCGGGTGATGGGAATCGAACCCACGTATCCAGCTTGGAAGGCTGGTGTTCTACCATTGAACTACACCCGCATGTGCCCAGTCTCGGAATCGAACCAAGGACACACGGATTTTCAGTCCGTTGCTCTACCAACTGAGCTAACTGGGCGTCCTTGCTGTGAATCACTCACAACAAAAACGATTTTATAAAAAACATTTCGGAATGTCAAGCCTCTTTTGGCATACGGCTCTCGTGGCAGGTGAAGTAAACCACCTGTCGATCGGCGCATAACTTCTCCAGAAGTTCCAAGGCCATACGAATCTTGCCCTCATCAAAATTGGTGAATGGGTCATCCAGAATCAACACCGGTTTCTCCCGTTCATAAAGCACATCAATCAACGCAAAACGGGCACACAGTGCTGTCAAATCCTGATAACCGGAGCTTAAGTACTCCGCCTTACGGGTAGCACCTTCCGCCTGGATTAACACATTCAAATCCATATCCAGATCCACATTCTCCGGATCCAAACCTTCCATGCCAAGTTCCTGTAAGTAATTACGCAAGCCCTTCCGGAGCGGTCCCATGTAACGGGATAAGAACTGTTCCCTCGCCTGCTTCAAGAACTTCATGGTGTTATCGAAGAGTTCAATCCGCTCTTCCATCTCCACTTCCTGGCGCTTGTACTCATCCAGCTCTTCCGCAATCTCTTCCAGTTCCTGAATCTCTTCAGCCAACTCGGAGAGTTCACTTTTACCCTTGGCATTCATATCCCGAAGCTCTGCCAGGCGCTCATCAATGACACGCTGGCGCTCCTGTAAGTCCTCTACCGTCTCCACATCTTCGTTCACATCGAAGCGCTTCTCGAATTCTTCAATCTCTTCCTGAAGCTTCGCCAGACGACTAACCAGCCCCTGATACTGCTCTGCATTCAGATGGATGGTCTGAATCTGCTCATGATAAGACTGGTTCTTATCTGTCGGATACTTCTCCACGAAGTTACGAACCACGGCTTCCTGGCTAGCCACCAGCTGTCCCAATTCCTTGGCACTCTGTTGGTTTTCCACCATTTCTTCGTAGATACGCAGATCCTTTTCCAGACGGTCTAAGACATCCTTCTCATGGCCACCTTCCGCCATATCTTCGCCGTAGCATACGCCAAAGTGTGCCAAGGCAGAATTCAGGGACACCTGTAAGGCCGTCAGCTCGTCCATGCTCTCTGCGGTCTGGTCCAAATACTTCTTCTCTGCATCGGACAAACGCTGATAGTTATCTGCCTTCCGCTGAATCTCCACTACCATCTGCTGGAGGCTCTCGGTAGGTGTTACTAAGAAGTTCTGCAGGAACTTCTGGCACTCCTCTGCGGTTTCGGTACGCTGTCTACGCTTCTCCTCCAAGGCCTGCTGGGCATCCTGCTCTTCCATGCTGGCTTCCAAACGCATCTTACGATCCCGCATACGGATACGAATCGCTACAACAACAGCCAGCACCAGAAGCAGCGCGCCTCCAATGAAACAAATCCCTTGTACCAGATTGGTCACTGCAGACGGCAGGGTATAGAAATGGAATACCAAACCACCGGCAAACAACACCAGTGCAATCAACACCGTAACCACAAAGCCACCAGCGCCTGCTTTTCTCTTGCGCTGCAGCTGACGGTGTTCCATCTGTGCCTCTTTATACTGATCTTCCAAAGTCTCCAACTGTCCGTCCAACTGGGTCAAAAGAGAAGCCTGATTCAAGGTCTCCGTTAACTCTTCCGTTGTTGGCACCTTCTTCTGGAAGTAAATCTTTAACTCCTGCAACTGCATCCGGTCTTCCTCGGACATCTGCAGATGCTGACACTCCATCTGGAGAGTCTGGATACGGCGAAGTTCTCCGTTCCATCGTTCGATATCCTCCCGATGAACCTCCTGCCCGCCTAACAGCTCCTCCAACCGGCGCTGTTCCGCTTCACTTGGAAGTCGCTCCTGCAGCTCCTGTAAGCGGGTACGATCCACCGCCCACTCACGTTCCGTTGCTTCTGCAACACCGAAAGTGTCGTTATCCGGAATTCCCGCAGCAAAGAACTCATCCATAGCTTCTAAGGATTGCTTGTCATTCTCTACCGTTTCTTTTTTCTCACGGTATGCACCGATTTCCTGTTCCTTCTTACTCTGAGTTGCAATCTGCTCCTGCAGCGCCTTCTTCTCCTCAGAGAGCTTGTGGTACTCCGTCCAACGGTCACCTAAGATCTGGTCCTTCTGCTCGAAGGCACTGTTTAGGGCCGGAAGCTTCTCTAAGGCTTCGTTACACTCGCTAATAGCCGAACGAACCCGGACCAGCTTGCCGGGATTCACGGAGCCACGGCTGGCGTAGACTTTTTTCGCATCTTCTACCCGCTTAATGGCTGCGTCAAAGTTGCTCATATCGTCTCGAACCGCAGACAGGTTGCCCATCTTGGCATTGATGCTGTCAGTCATTCCGGTCTCTAGGGATTCCTGTGGAACGAAGACACTCTTCTCGAATGCATCCCGATCTACCTGGAACAGCTCTTCTCCGATATTCTCCGTATAATCGGAGGAAGCCAATCCGGTGGTAGCATCAAACAAACGGAAGGTATCCTCACTGTCTTTTTTGCCGAAGAACCGCTCGATGCGGTACTCCTTATCCTCTACCAGGAAGGTCAGACTACCTCCGTAGTTGCTGCCGTCCCATGGCATATAGTGTTCCCGTTCCGACAGTTCCCGTCGTCTGGAGTATTCCATTCCGTAAAACATGGACTTGATGAATACGGAAAAGGTGGTTTTGCCCCAGCCGTTCTCTTCTAAAATTCCGTTGAGGCCATCGGTAAAATCATAGGAAAAATCCTTGATTCGACCAAAGCCTGCAATGTAACAGGATTTTAACTTCATTCCTCGATTTCCTCTCCCATAACCGCTTTGATGCCAATCTCAATAATGGCGGCACGCTGCTCTTCCGGCATATCCTGCTGCTGCATCAAGCGGACGAATTCGCCCTTTAAGGTACGATCCAACTTGAAGCTCTCGTAATCAATCTGAATGCTGGAGTGATCGTAGACCTTCAAAAAATAGAATCGTTCATAATATTCTTTGCGGATTCTTCGCATGTCGATATCCGCATCCATTTCTTTCTCACCGGTTAAGACGATTTTTACCAAGTCCTTGGATGGAATCCGTCCTACCTTCTCTTCCACTGCAGACAACATCTCTGCCGTGGACATATGCACCACCAATGGCACCTCTACCTCATGTAAGAGGCGCTTGGCAATGGGAATGAAGGTCCGGCTAATCTCGCCGTCGGTAATCTCCAATTCCACGAAGCCCTTCTCGCCACACTCGTCGAAGCCACGGCCTTCCAGACATCCGGAGTAACAATACACGCCCCGGTCATCCAGGCGGTCTTCCTTGTAGCTGTGAATATGGCCCAAGGCCAAATAGTCGATGTATTTGTTTCGGAATTCCGATAAGTTGATGATGTGGGTCTTGTCCCGGCCCACATAGTTGGATTCCTGTCCGTGAAGCATGACGATGTTGGTCTTCTGCTGGTCCAATACCAGATCCGTCGACAAAGTGCGATAATTATCATCGCTAATCTCACGTCCGGTGATTACCACATCACCATAGACGTATTGCTCCCAGGAATCCGTAGTAAACAGCTTCAGGTTCTCCGGGAAGCTGTCCTCATCGATGGACTGCAGGAAGTCGGTGCGATCATGGTTGCCCTGTAAATATAAAAAGTCAATTTCCGGATGCTCGTATATCTGGTCCAATACCCGGCGTCCTGCTGTTTTTCTGATATGTTGTTTATCAAACAAATCTCCGGCAATCATAATGACAGATACTCCATGATCTGCCCCGTAAGCTACCATGCGTTCATAGGTATCCAACAATTCATCTCGCCGTTGTTTCGCTTTTTCCGCATCCAGATTACTCTCCATCTTGGAGTCTAAATGTAGATCCGCGCAATGTATTATTTTCACTTCGATAATCCTCCAACGCTTGTCGGGTTACATCAGCAACCCGCCGCTCAAATTCTTCGGATGATATTCTAAGGGCTCCGCTGCCCGCAACAATAATCTGCTCCGCCCGATCCGATGTCACCACCGTCACGGAAGCATCCTTTACCAGTTCATGGGTAGCCCGCTCAATATAGGCATCCGCCGTCTGGGCCTCCTTGGTATAGACCACATAGAGATTGTGATACTGCTGGGTCGAGCCGCTTCCGCCCTTCACCCGGTACGCATCAAACACCACAATCATCTCCCGGCCGTCTACGCCCTGGAAATTAGATAGCATATCCAACAGCCGTCCTCTGGCACCGTGGATATCCACTTCCATCAGCTCCGCAAGTTCCTTCCAGGCATGAATCACGTTATATCCGTCCACCAGGATATAGCCCTTCTTGGTGGCCTTGCGTCGATTGGCTGCGCCTTCGTGGGTGGCAAAGTATTCCTCTCGGGCCTTAGCCGCCTTGGCCCCGTCATCCTTGGGACGAATCACCGTCTGAGACGGCAGTCTCCGTCGGATTGGACCGAAGGTACGCACGAAAATCGCTTCCAATTCCTCATCTAAATTATTATACCCTTTTGACGGGGCTTTTTCACTAGGAGCAGGACGAAGGCGTTCTTCCTCCACCTTCACTTCCGTAAGTACCGGTGGGCTGTAGGATTCCACCTCAAACCACGGTACAATGCTTGCCACGCCATGGGCCGGGAAGACAGAGTCACAACTGTTCTTAATATCCCGGTCGCTGTCGTAATCTTTTTCCACTATGACCTCTTCCGGATTGTGACACGGATAATATCCTGCCAGGCTTAGAGACAACTGCCCCATACCTCCGGTATAGACCGCTACATCCTTACCGTAGTCTGCAATGCAGGCAACCGGCACACGGCCGATGAGCACACCCATGCCGTCTTCTATGAGAGGCGGCTCCATGGTTCCGTGCATCCGCTCCAAATCCATCATGGCACGGCCAATCATATCCTGCGGGATGGTCAGGCGTACCTGATAAAAAGGTTCCAATATCTGTGCCATGCCGGCTGCTGCTGCTTTTTTCAAGCCCTGGCGCACCGCACGATAGGTGGCCTGACGGAAGTCACCACCTTCCGTATGCTTGATATGGGCACGTCCACCAATCACCGTAATCTTCACATCCGTTATCGGCGCTCCGATTAAGGTTCCTCGATGCATGCGCTCCCCCAAATGGGTGAGAATCAGTCTCTGCCAGTTCAGCGCCAGAATATCCTGGCTGCAATCGCTGGCCAACTGAATGCCCGCGCCGTTTTCCAACGGCTCGATCAGAAGATGCACATCCGCGAAGTGGCGCAACGGCTCATAATGGCCAACCCCTTCGATTGGCCCTGTAATGGTCTCTTTGTACAGAATCTTGCCCGGGCCGAAGGTCACCACCACGCTAAAGCGGCGCTTAATCTCCTGCTGCAGCACCTCCGTCTGCACCGGTCCCATAATATTGATATGGATTTCCTTGGTCTCTTCCAGCCACTCCACCTGAAGGGCAGGATCTTCTTCCTCCAGTTGGCGCATGTTGGCAAGAAGTGTCGGCAGTGGATAATCCTCCGGCGGAATGACCTGGTAATTTAACACCGCTTCCATCAGCGGAACATCCGCATCATCGCAGGCACCAAGGCCCTGTCCCGGCTTGGTATCACTTAGGCCAAGCAAGGTGCAAACCTGCCCTGCATGGGCCTCCTGCAAGCTCTCATAACGTTCTCCGTTATAGAGACGGATTTCCGTAACTTTTTCTGTATGCTCGCCATAAGTAATCTCTTGGCGATTCTTCAGGCTTCCGCCAATGAGACGCACATGGGTCAGGCGGTTGCCGTTCTTATCTCTTCCAATCTTAAAAACTCTGGCTCCGAATTCCTCTCCGTACTCCGGCTCCATCGTGTAATTACACAGTACCTGTAACAGTTCTTCCACGCCCTCGTTTTTCAATGCGGATCCAAATACACAAGGGAAAAAGTCCCGTCGCACGATGGCTTCCGATACCATTGTAGCTGCAAGCGGCTCTCCGTTGGAATACGCCTCCAACAGCTCCTCGTTGGCCATGGCAAGCTCTTCTAAAACATCGTCATCTCCGGATACCACACCATCCGCAAGACGCAATGCGCCCATATCCACAAAATCTCCGTGAAGATTCTCTCGCAAGTTGTTAAGCAACTCCTCCCGGGACTCTCTGGCAATATCCATTTTGTTGATAAACAGGAAACACGGAACCTCATACTCCCGCAGTAGCTTCCACAGGGTACGGGTATGACTCTGAACACCGTCGAGGCCGCTGATGACCAAGATGGCGTAATCCAAGACCTGCAGAGAACGCTCCATCTCCGCAGAAAAATCCACATGACCCGGGGTATCCAATAACGTCACCGCCAAGTCGCCATAGGAAAATCCGGCCTGTTTGGAGAAGACCGTAATACCACGGTCCCGCTCAATCTCGGCCGTATCCAGATAGGTATCCTGGTGGTCCACCCGCCCAATTTGGCGGATGGTGCCACCATCAAATAATAAGCTTTCCGATAAGGTTGTTTTGCCGGCATCGACGTGTGCAACGATGCCCAACACAATTTCTTTCATCTCTCGTCCCCACTATTCGTAAAAAATCTCCGGTGGGAACATCCCCTTGGAGCAAGTACGTCTTATACGTTCACGGAGAACACATATCCCTCGTGAGGGCCGATTTCTCCGCTTAACATTCCGTTTACCACATCGTGCGGTACCGGAAGAATGGAATGTCCGGAATCATTGGTGACAAAAATCTGCTGAATCTGTCCGTCCGGAACTTCCGCGCGCCATGCCGGAATATCCACATGCATGGAATAATCGCCGCGGTTAATGGCAATAATCATCTTCTGATGACCGGTAAAACGAGCATAACACAAGTAGTCCTTTCCTGTCTGCAAGAACAGGAACGATCCTACACGTAGCGGTTCGTTAAATCTATGCATAAAGATGATATCCCGATGATAATCAATCAAATAATAATTGGCGTTGCCCCACGGATAAGTCCGTCGATTGTCCGGATCCGTAAATCCAACAACACCGGCTTCATCGCCATAGTATAAGGTCGGAGCTCCCGGCCAGGTCATCTGGATTAAGGCCGCTTCCTTAAACAACGCAACATTCACATCCTGTCCTGCCGCCTCACTTCCAAGCTGCGCCACACGACCCACCTTATGGTTGGTTCTGGTTAAGAACCGGGAGTGATCGTGATTGGACAACTGGTTCATGGCACAGTATAAGGACGGCGTCAAAAACTCTGTCATGCAATGCTGCATGGTCATCTCGAAACGACGTCCGTCGCCTTCTGCCTCCGGCTCGTAACGGTCCGAATGCTTCTCCATTCCGGTCATAAAGTAGCTCACCGGCTCCATGAAGGCATCATAGTTCATAATGGTGTCCCACTGGTCGCCGCCCAGCCAGCTGGATGCATCTCCGTAATGTTCCGCCAAAATAATAGCGTTCGGGTTGGCTTTTTTCACCGCATCACGAAACTCCGCCCAGAACTTGTGATTGAATTCCGGGGAATGACCCAGATCCGCCGCCACGTCCAATCGCCAGCCGTCAGCGTTATATGGAGGAGATACCCATTTTCTGGCAATATCTAAAATATAATCACACAGCTTCTGGCTGTTCTCATAGTTCAGCTTCGGTAAGGTATCATGGCCCCACCAACCGTCATAAGCGTTGTTGTATGGCCAGTTGCCTTCCGGATAGAATCGGAAGTAATCGTGGTATGGGCTATCCTTCGCCACATAAGCCCCCGGTTCAAATCCGTCCTGTCCCTCGTAGATGCCTTCCCGATCCAGCCACTTATTGAAGGAACCACAGTGGTTAAATACACCGTCTAAGATGACACGAATACCCTTCTCATGGGCTTCCTTCACAAACTCTGCAAAGAATTTGTTGGAAGCTTCCAGATTCTTCTTGTTGGCTACTCTGGCCTTGTACTTGCTGGCATGGTGATTGTCGTGGTCATTGGGATCTAATGTCTCGCCGCCATCGTCCACGATTTTGCCGTAATGTGGGTCAATATAGTCATAGTCCTGGGTATCATACTTGTGGTTCGAAGGCGATACGAACAACGGGTTGAAGTAGATAACCTCTACGCCCAAGCTCTTCAGATAGTACAGCTGATCCTTCACGCCCTGCAGATCACCACCGTAGAAATTCGTTACATCGAACTCTGACGGCGGACGATTCCAATCCGGCACAAAGGATACATTTCTGGAAATATAGTGATACTCGTCATCCACCACATCATTGGTTGGATCCGAGTTCTTGAAACGATCCACAAGAATCTGGTACATCACCGCACCATTGGCCCATTCCGGAGTAGAAAATCCCGGTACAATGGTAAAGCGATACTGCCAACGCAATTCATCGCTGGCACCGCAGCGGTCGTAGTAAACCACCTGATCCCCTTCACGTAATTCAAAATAGTATTGAAATGGAGTGTCGCCCAGATTGACCTTCAACTTGTAATAATCGAAGGTCTCATTCTCCCGATCCGGTTTCATCGGAATATGATTGTTATTGGCGCAAAGAAAAATCTCCGCCTGCTCACCGTGAGCCACACGAAGTCGAATGGTAACCGACTGCCCCTTCTTCGGCTGCCAGGGGTCCACATACTCCCTGGTTCCATCACTGAAAATCGCATCCCAATTCATACCCATTCCTCTTTTCTAATTTTGGATAAAAAAAAGACAGCTACGAACGCTGTCTTTTTAGGAGAAGGTATTTCTACTATGGGGGATAGTAAAAATATAATGTATTGGGGGGTTTTTACGATAGTAATTATAGCACCCCCGCAATATACGTGTGCACAAACATCACAATTAATCTAACTATTTTTTGTGCATTTTTACTAAACTCCCTCGACTTTCACGCCTTCTCCGATTTGTACATCCTCTGATTTCGGATATACCTGGTCGCCGAACAGCGCCTCAAACTCCTGACGACCGATTTTCTCTTTCTCTAAGAGGAGCTTCGCACATGCATGCAAAACATCCTCATGTTCACGAATAATGGTACGTGCACGATCGTAGCACTCGTCTACAATGCGCTTAATCTCCTGATCGATTTCCGCAGCCTTGTCATCGCCGTAGCCACGAACACGACCGAAGTCACGTCCTACAAAAACTTCATCCTCATCATCGTCATAACAGATTGGGCCGATGCTATCGGAGAAGCCATACTTCACAACCATATCTCTTGCAGCCTGTGTGGCTTTCTTGATATCGCTGGAAGCTCCTGTGGTGACATCATCGAAGATTAACTCCTCTGCCACACGTCCGCCTAAGGATACGATAATATCCTGTTCCATCTTACCCTTGGTATTGAACATCTCATCCCGTTCCGGAAGCGGCATGGTATAACCGGCTGCCCCAGGGCCGGTCGGAATAATGGATACGGAGTACACCGGTCCAACATCCGGCAATACATGGAAGAGGATGGCATGTCCGGCTTCGTGGTATGCGGTAATCTTCTTCTCGTGATCTAGGATGACACGGCTCTTCTTCTCTGTTCCGATGCCCACCTTAACGAAGGACTGTTTGATGTCCGACATCTTAACGTAAGGGCGGTCGTTCTTGGCAGCCATAATTGCTGCCTCATTCAACAGGTTCTCCAGATCCGCTCCGGTGAATCCTGCTGTGGTCTGAGCCACCACCTTCAAATCTACATCATCCGCAAGGGGCTTGTTCTTGGCATGTACACCAAGGATTTCTTCGCGGCCCTTCACATCCGGACGTCCAACGAAGACCTTGCGGTCAAATCGACCCGGACGCATAATCGCCGGATCCAAGATATCTACACGGTTGGTTGCAGCCATTACGATGATGCCTTCATTCACGCCAAAACCATCCATCTCAACCAACATCTGGTTCAAGGTCTGCTCACGCTCGTCGTGGCCACCACCCATACCGGTACCACGGCGTCTTGCAACCGCATCAATCTCATCAATAAAAACAATACACGGCGCGTTCTTCTTCGCTTCCGCAAACAGATCACGGACACGGGAAGCACCGACACCGACAAACATCTCTACGAAATCGGAACCGGAAATAGAGAAGAACGGTACGCCCGCCTCGCCGGCAACTGCCTTGGCAAGTAAGGTCTTACCGGTTCCCGGAGGGCCTACAAGCAACAGTCCCTTCGGAATTCTTGCACCAACTCTGGTATATTTGCCCGGCGCCTTCAGGAAATCTACAATCTCCTCCAACTCTTCCTTCTCTTCCTGTAAGCCTGCCACATTCTCAAATCGAACATCGATGTTCTCCTGGGTTGTCATGCGGGCACGGCTCTTGCCGAAGTTCATCATTTTGGCATTGGTTCCGCCGGAGTTGGCGGCCATCTGTCCGTTCATCAGAATCATGAACAGAATAAATACCACTGCCACAATCAGAAGCATCGGTAGCAATTCCAGGAACCACTGGTCCTGTGGAATATCGTTGAGCATGTATGGGATGTTGTTCTCCTTCAGGTAATCCTGGAATTCGTTCACATCGGATACATACAGGGTGTAAACCGTCTGGTCGTTCTTCAGATTCACCCGGGCCTTACCGGTTGGAACCTGCACGTTCTGGTCAATGGTAATGCCGTTGACCTGGCCGTTCTCAATGGCTTCCTCCAGTCGGGTCATGGAAAAATCCGGGCTCTTCGTTCCGGCAAAATAGTACCAGAAGAAGATAACTAAAAGTATCAGTATAATGTAAGCGCCAAAACCGCTTCTTCTCTGTCTCAACTATGTGCTCCTTCCAATTGATTCGGTCACTACTTGTTCTCGAAATCAACTACTCCGATGTAAGGAAGGTTGCGGTATTTCTGGTCATAATCCAGACCATATCCAACAACGAATGCATCCGGAATAGTGAATCCCGTGTAGTCTACCGTTACGTCCACTTCACGTCGATCCGGCTTATCAAGCATGGTACACATACGTACGCTCTTCGCCTTGCGCTCCTTGAAAAATCCGGACAGGAAATTCAAGGTATTTCCACTATCAATAATATCTTCAACAATCAATACGTTCTGGCCTTCGCAGTCCAGATCCAAGTCCTTCTTAACAACGACTTCACCGGAAGATACGGTTCCGGAACCATAACTGCTGGTTGCCATAAAATCAATAATTACCGGTACCGTAATGCGCTTTGCCAATTCGCATGCGAAAAAGGAAGCTCCCTTCAGAATACATACCAAAAATACTGTCTCTCCCTTGTAGTCCTCGCTAATCTGCGCACCCAACTCTGCGATACGTGCAGACAGCTCTTCCTCAGGAATCATCACGCGAATACTATGATCGTTCATTTAATTTAGTTCCTCCAAACCTCTACTTTTAATACTCGACTGGTCTCATCCGTCACCAAAGCGGCTTCGCTGCGGCGGTAGCCAATCACCCAAAGAATATCCTGACCCTCTGCCAGAAGCGGAATCGAGTCCCTCTCTTCCTTCGGGATTTTTTCATCGATAAAATAGTCCTTCAGCCGCTTCGTTCCACCATCTGCCAATACTTGCATCCGGTCTCCCATATTACGGCTTCGGATATTTAACTTATCCCTTATCTTATCATAATCGAAGATTTTCGCATAGGTTTTATCCGGGATTTCTTCCTCGGCTGTCCACTGAACCACTTCCATGTGGATATCATACTCATCCAGGGAAATCTCATAGCTTTCCCCCACTTCCAGCTTCGGAATGTCAATGGACCACGGATCCTGCGGAACTTCTTCGTCTGCAATTTTCTCAACAATTAATTCATCGTAATCTGCCTTCAGCTTAATACCGCCAGGAAGATCAATGCGTTTACCCACTTCCGCAGACAACAAATCTACCGCCGACACGAAATGAGCTCTGGTAATGTCGCGAATTCCACCGCACTCCTGTAACAGGAAGCGGCGCACAACCTCCGCCTGCATGGCATCCGGGTATTTTAACAAACGTTCCCGCACGATGCCCTGCTTGCCCCGAACTGCATCCAGAATTCGGTCCGCATCATCCATGTGGCTCTTGTACAATCTGGTCAGCTGCTTCGCACTCTCGTTGATATGCGCCACAGCTTCGCTATTAATCTCCCGCAGAATCGGCAGGATATCATGACGAATCCGATTCCTTGCATAATTGTCATCGGCGTTGGTGGAGTCCGTTACATAATCCTGCTCCTTATCCGCCAAGTACATCTCGATCTCACCCCGCTCTACACACAGAAGCGGTCGAATTATCTTGGTTCCATCCTTCCGTGGGCTGAGAGGTTCCATACCGCACAAGCCACGAATGCCGGTACCTCTGGCCATCTGGTAAATGATGGTCTCCACATTGTCGTCCGCGTTGTGGGCCACTGCAATCTTGCCGCCCTTGTCTCCGTGCTTGGCTGTCTGAATCAGCGCCTCGTACCGCAACCGTCTGGCTGCCTCCTCTAAGGACATATGCTCTAGGCTTGCAAGCTCCGGAGCATCCACGTCCGCCTGACGAAAAGGCACGCCCTTGGAGATACACAGCTTCTCCACGAATCGACCGTCTTCTACACTCTCTTCGCCGCGAATGCCGTGCTCCACATAGACTGCCTGCACCTTCAGGTCATACTCCTCCTGCAGGTCCAAAAGGACAAAAAGCAGGCATACCGAATCGGCCCCACCGGACACACCCACGGTCACCTGCTCACCATGCTCTAGTAGTTCATTCGTCTGTATAAAATTTCTAACCTTGTCCAAGAAACTTAACATGTTCACCTCAGTATGAAAAAAAGCCGATGCTACCACCGGCTCTTAAAATTGCATCAATCATCAGACTGCCGGAAGACGATTTCATTCTCATGCACTAAGCCAAGCTTGCCGCGCGCCGTATTCTCTACGTACTCCTCCGTCTGTGTACGCTCTTCATAGGTCTGCAAATCTTCCGCAGCTGCCTGCTGTGCTTCCAACTCTTCCTGCAATGCGGCTTCCTGTTGCTGATATTCCGCATTCTTGCGATATAACGTGCCAATCTGCACTGCCATTACAATAACCAAAAATATAATGATGATTCCTACGTAGCCACGCATCGGCTGTCTGCGACGTGACTTCTTTTTCTTACTCATTCTGATACTCCCTTTCTATCCTTGCTGTTCTATGGAATCCGCTTCCTAGAAAAAAGAATGGTTAAATGTATCGGAACAAATCCTTGGCCTCATCCTTCTTAGTGGTCTCCTGTAGGTCCAGCACTTCGACCTTCACCGTCTTATTACCAAATGCAATCTCAATAATATCTCCCACCTTGACGTTCAAAGACGCCTTCGCCGGCTTATCGTTCACGGATACACGTCCGGCATCGCAAGCCTCATTGGCTACGGTTCTTCTCTTAATCAATCGGGATACTTTCAAAAACTTATCTAATCTCATGTGTTCATTATAGCACAAAGCCCCAACCCAAGTGAACACCTGTATATTCAACCGTTGGTTGGACACATTATTCTCTTATGCCCCCTTGATTCATATTCTGCTGAGGGTTTTATGCTGTCAAGGGCTTGCCGCGTAGCGGTGCTTCGCACCCTTGACACCATAAGGCCCTCAGCTATTTTGTTAGCAGGGGGCATAAGAGATTTTGGCTACCGGCATAGGGAATTGTGCAATTCTTCGTTTCCTATGCCTTTTTGCGGCGATTCCATGGCTTTCTAGCCTCTGAAAGCATAGGGAAGCCTCTTAGTTTCTAATCCCTATGCCTTATGGTCCAAAATCCCTTCTAAAAATCACTAAATAGCAGAGCATTTTTCGTTTATTCTCATTTCCTATGCTTTTATCTTGGCACGCCGAAGTTATTTCTTCATTTTAGGCATAGGAGTTCTCTTGTTTAACTGCCCTTCTCCGCCACCCCCACTTTGGGAGCCGCCGAACGCCTGCAGCAGTGGTTTTGCAATCCTTAAGTGGGTGCGAGTGCTGCAGAAACTTCTGAGGTGCGATTCGGCACGCTGCGCCAAGGACGGCGCAGCGAACATAAGATATTAACATGGATGTGCTTCTTATGTGGTGCCGATAATCGCCCGAAGAAGCTTCGTCTCAGCACCGTGCCAAACGGCACGATTGCGAAACCACTGCTGCAGGCGTTCGGCGGCCACAAAATCAGGACGGGACAAAAAAAGACTCGGGGCAGATGCCTCGAGTCTTCTTATTCCGCTTTAATCAGGAATTACTTATTAACAGCGTCCTTTAAAGCCTTACCAGCCTTAAACTTAGGTGCCTTAGAAGCTGCAATCTTCATTTCCTTACCAGTCTGTGGGTTGCGACCAGTTCTAGCTGCTCTCTTGGATACTTCGAAAGTACCGAATCCAACTAACTGAACCTTTCCACCCTTCTTAAGCTCCTTAGTAACGGTCTCTGTGAAAGCCTTAACAGCTGCCTCAGCGTCCTTCTTGGAGATGTCTGCCTTGCTAGCGATTGCTGCAACTAATTCAGATTTGTTCATAGTAATATATCCTCCTTGGAATGTATATATTTCCCGCGTTTTCACGGGATTAACTACAAATTCATTTATAATTGTTTTAAGATTCAGTGTCAAGAAAAACAGCCCGAAAATCCGCATTTTAGCGATATTTTTTCATTTTGAACAAAACGAAAGCCCCATTATTGGCTAATTTCTATATTGAAATCCCGAAAAATCAGTGCTTCGCATGCCCTAATTCTTCACCATATTGGAAATCATATTCGAAATTGTCGACAAATAATCCAGCTGTGCATCCTTGTCCGTGTAATTATTCGAGGAATTATTGCTGCTACCGGAGGAACTGTTGTTGTTCGTTCCGGAAGAATTATTGCCCGTGCTACTGTTATTGTTGCTGTTACTACTGTTGCTATTGTTATTGCTACTGCTGTTATTATTACTGCTACTATTATTGTTGCTGTTGTTCTTGGACGTATTCTCATCCTCCAAATCCAGCACAATGGTTGCACTGGCGGAATTGGCGAATAAGGTTCTGCTCCAGGTATCATAACCTTCTGCGGTTACCACCAGGGAATGACGACCGTACTGCACTTCGTGCTGTTTGTTCACATCCACTGTCTTGCCATCTAAATAGATGGTCACATCCGGCACCTTGCAATCAAAGGTAATCTTGCAGTACTTCGGACCTTCTCCCTTCAGCTCATTCAGATCCAGCGTCAGGGTCTGGTTCCGCTCCACCGTTACCGTCTTGGTTCCACCGTACCCGTTGTTGGCTACCGTCACATCATAGGTACCTTCCGGCACTTCAAACACCATGTTCTCCGTAATGAGCGCCACGGTCTCTGTTCCTACGGTGATTAAACTGCCCTCAAACAACGAGGTGTTTAAGAGACTGATATAACCATGTCCACTGGTTACCGTAATGGAATAAATCTCTTTGTCCTGTCCCACCACACGAAGTTCATCGTCTGCACCAATATCCGTGATATAAGAAGCGATACCATGTGAAAAAACTTCCGTCTGCGTCGTCAGCTGATAGTTGCTGTCCGCAATCTTCAAGATATCTCTAGATAAATCAATATCGTAGTTGGTAATGTTCTCCTGGACCCAAACCCGTGGCGACAACTGAATGCTGGCAAGGGCAGAATCCATGGATGCCGTCTCCACGATCTCCACAATCTTACCCGGCGTAAAACTGGACCAGCTCTCCGCATCCCCATACTTATTCAAAAACTTCGTATCCAGGTTGTAGCTGTAACGGACCTGACGGGTGGATGTGATGTTCTTCAAAATCACAAACTCTTCCTCCCCGTCGAAGCTCTCAATCATGTAGAGTCCGCTTGTATCTGTTGCCGCTTCCGTCTCCACCGCTACATCTTCTTTTGTATCTTCACTTGTAGTTGTAGCAACGGAATGTCCCTGCGGAATCACCGCATTCACTCCGTCCGACTGTCCACAGGCCACAAGTGATCCCAGGCAGATACAGATGCTTATCATGATGCTTAACGGTTTGCTTCGGAATTTTTCCATTGCTCTAGTACCCCCATTAAGTATTCCCGCTCATTCCGAGCCGGCTCTTCAATTACCTGCTGTAATAAATACTCCAATACTTCTCCGATTTGCGGACCCTTCGGAATGCCCATTGCCATGGCATCCTGCCCGTTTACCTTCAAATCCCGAATCTGCAGGCAAGCTTCTTCCTCCAGCATCTGATGGTACAGGCTCCGAAGCAGTTCGATTCGCTCCAGCTTCTCTTCCCGTTGGAAGTCGCTCTGTCCTAATACATCTGCGTGTTGCAAAACCAACAGATTCTCCATATAGTCCACACCGATACGATGTACCAGCCGTCTGGCATTCCGCGGTGTCAGCTCCGGTCGCTCGTCATGATAACGCACCAGTCGGCACACTTCATCGATGGTGGCATTATCCAACTTCCAACGGCGCATAATCTCCTTGGCCATTTCCGCACCCAGAGATGGGTGACCCACAAAATGATCCAAGCCCTTCTTGTCCGTCTTCTTGCTAAGTGGTTTGGCAACATCATGAAGCAATGCAGCCAGACGAAGCGTCTTCGTCGCAGGAACGCCCTGCATCACCACAATGGTATGATGCCCCACATCATAACAATGATGTACGGTAGCCTGCTTGCAGGACAGCATTGCATCCCATTCCGGGAAAAAGATGGCGGACAAGCCGCTCATAGCTACCTGCTCCATTCGCTCCGGATGATCGGAACAAATCAGCTTCAGCACTTCTACCTGAATACGCTCTGCGGACACCTTCGCCAAGGTCGGGGCCAATGCGCGAATGGCCGCAAAGGTCTCTTTTTCAATCTCAAAGCCCAGCTGTGCAGAAAAACGAAGGGCGCGTAACATACGAAGTGCATCCTCCGAGAATCGCTCTGTTGGATTTCCAACAGCACGAACAACGCCCGCTTTTAGATCCTCCAATCCTCCGAAGAGATCCACCAATCCGTCCGTGTCATTGTATGCCATGGCGTTAATGGTAAAATCCCTGCGCTTTAGGTCTTCTTCCAAGCTTCTGGTAAAGGTCACATCCTTCGGATGGCGTCCGTCCTCATAATCTCCATCGATACGATACGTAGTTACCTCATAGCTGACATGCTTTATGCGCACGGTTACCGTACCGTGCTCGATACCCGTATCGATGGTCACCGGAAAGATTGCCTTCACTTCCTCCGGAAGTGCATCGGTTGTAATGTCCCAATCCGCAGGATTTCTCCCTAAAACGCTGTCACGGACACAGCCGCCCACTACGTAGGCGACGTGTCCGTGCTTTGCTAATTCCTCGATAATAAATTGCGCCCCGGAAGGGATAACGATTTTATTATTATCCATATTAATAAGCCTTACCCCAATATACCAACTTCTTGGCCGGCTTGCCGCAGCAAGCACAAACATCAGAAATATGCTCCTGGTCATTGAATGGCATGCAACGGGAAGTTACAGCCAAATCTTCCTTAATCTTGTTCTCACAAGCAACATCCTCACACCACATAGCGCGGATAAATCCAGGCTTGTTGTTGGCGATTTCGCAGAACTCATCATAGTTGTGAGCATCATAGATATGAGAATCACGATGTGCCTTCGCACGCTCGAACATCTCCTTCTGGATCTGCTCTAACAATGCAGGTACGACGCTCTCCAAATCATCCAATGCGCACTCAATCTTCTCGCGGGTATCACGACGAACAAGTACACACTTGCCAGCCTCGATATCCTTCGGTCCCAATTCCACACGAACCGGAATACCACGCATCTCAGCCTCAGAGAACTTCCATCCCGGGCTCTTGTCGGAATCATCCAACTTGGTACGTGCTACCTTGCCAAGGCGCTCACTCACTTCTGCTGCCTTCTCAAGGACACCTTCCTTACGCTGCTGAATCGGAATGACAACTACCTGTGTCGGTGCAATTCTTGGTGGCAATACCAATCCGGAATCATCTCCGTGAACCATGATGATCGCACCGATGAGACGGGTGGTCATACCCCAAGAGGTCTGATATACATACTGTAACTGGTTATTCTTATCTGTGTACTGGATACCAAACGGCTTAGAGAAGTTGGTTCCGAAGTTATGGCTGGTACCGGACTGTAATGCCTTACCGTCATGCATCAATGCTTCGATGGTATAGGTTGCTTCTGCACCTGCGAACTTCTCCTTCTCTGTCTTCTGTCCGCGAACTACCGGCATAGCCAATACTTCCTCACAGAAATCCGCATACAAATTCAGCATCTGTACGGTACGCTCCTCTGCCTCTTCAGCAGTAGCGTGCGCGGTGTGGCCTTCCTGCCATAAGAACTCTCTGGAACGAAGGAACGGTCTGGTCTCCTTCTCCCAACGAACAACAGAACACCACTGGTTATATACCTTTGGCAAATCACGATGAGACTGAATGATGTCCTTATAAAAATCACAGAACAATGTCTCGGAAGTCGGACGTACACATAAGCGCTCCTGCAACTCATTCAAGCCGCCGTGGGTAACCCAGGCAACTTCCGGTGCAAATCCTTCTACGTGATCCTTCTCTACCTGAAGAAGACTCTCCGGAATAAACATTGGCATGTAGACATTCTGCACTCCTGTCTCCTTGAATCTTCTATCCAATTCATGCTGGATATTCTCCCAGATTGCATAGCCATCGGGCTTGATAATCATGCATCCCTTCACAGATGAGTAAGCAATCAAATCAGCCTTTACCACAACATCGGTATACCACTGTGCAAAATCTTCGCTCATGGATGTAATTGCTTCCACAAGCTTCTTATCCTTAGCCATGTTCCAAAATCTCCTTCTAAAATTCTTCTATTTCAATATAAAATCTCTCTAAATTCTATGCAAGGACGCAGCGCTTGTCAAGGAAACAAGCCCTACTAATCCGCAAAGAAATCTACAAAATCCGCACCTTTCGGAGCGATTTCATAGTGCATCGGCTCCTTGCTTACCGGATGAACGAAGTCCACCTGATACGCGCAGAGGCTGATTCCGTAGCCTCTGGAGACTCCGCCGTACTTCGTATCCCCAAGAAGCGGTGCGGTACGGGACGCGAACTGTACCCGAATCTGATGAAAGCGTCCGGTCTCCAACGCAATATCCACCAGGCAGTCATGATCCCGCTCCCGAATGACCTGATAAGACAGTCTGGCCTTCTTGGCTCTTGGATCTGAAGAAGGTACCACTTTCGCTCTGCCTTTGGTTCCGTCCTTCACTACATAATCTTCCATTACGCCGGACTTCGGAAGAGACCCTCTGGTAATGATGGCATAATAATGCTTCGCCAATGTATGGTCTCTTAGCTGCTTTGTTAATTCATCTGCAGCAGCCTTGGTCTTGGCCACCACGGTAATTCCCTCCACCGGTTGATCCAGTCTCTGAATAATCCCGATGTAGGTATCCTCCCCCTTGCCTGCGCGGTAGTTCTTCAGCCACATCTCCAAGTCCATCTGCGCAATTGCTTTGGTCTGAGTCGCCATGCCTGCAGGCTTATACACCACAAACAGACTCTCATCCTCAAATAAAATCTCCGGTTCCATTGTTTTCCCCCTTGTACTTAAACTTTGAACCGATATCCAACGCCCCAAATGGTCTCGATGTATTGTGGCTTGTTGGTGTTCAGCTCAATTTTTTCACGTAATTTCTTGATGTGCACGGTAACTGTTGCAATATCCCCCACGGAATCCATATTCCAAATTTCCTTGAAGATTTCCTCCTTGGAAAAAACATGATTCGGATGCTCTGCCAAAAAGACCAGAAGTTCAAACTCTCTGGAGGTTAAGGTCTTCTCTTCCCCATTGACCCAAACCCGGCGGGCAGTCTTATCAATCTTAATGCCGCGAATGCGCATCACATCGTTATCATTGGGTTGCGCGCCAACCAAACGGTCATAACGGGCAATGTGCGCCTTCACACGAGCCACCAGCTCGCTAGGCGAGAACGGCTTGGTGATATAGTCGTCTGCGCCAAGGCCCAATCCGCGAATCTTATCAATATCCTCCTTGCGGGCGGATACCATAAGAATCGGTGTGTTCCGATCCTCACGTATGCGCTTGCAAATCTCAAACCCGTCTATATGCGGCAACATGACATCCAAAATAAACATGTCATAGTCTTCGTTCAACGCCTTCTGGAGGCCAAGACGGCCGTCATTGACAATCTCTACGGAGAATCCGCTCAACTCCAGATAATCCCGTTCCAATTCCGCAATGGCTTCTTCATCTTCAATTACAAGTATTCTATTGCTCATTTCTTACCTCCTGATACTTATGCAGTACGAAGTAAATCACTGTTCCCACATGCTCTTTACTGGTGGCCCAAATCTGGCCTCCATGGTCTTCTACAATCTTTTTCACAATCGATAGGCCGATGCCGCTTCCACCTACAGCGGAGTTGCGAGATGCATCACTTCGGAACATACGGTCAAAAATATGAGGCAAATCCTGTGCCGAGATTCCGATTCCGTTATCTTCAATCTCCACCTGGATGAAATCTCCCACATCCTTCACCCGGAAATCAATCTCCAGCGAGCGCTCTCCGTGATACTTCACCGCATTTCCCACAATGTTGTGAATCACACGCATCAGCTGCTCCGGATCCGCAATCATCTCTTCCTCCGATTCCACGGAGCAATGGTATTGTAAGCTTGCGCCCTGAGTCTCCAAATCCACCGCCAGTTCATCCGTACAATCATCAAAAAATCCCCGCACCGGAATATGTTGGAAATCATACGGAATACGATTGGTATCAATCTTGCTGTAAATGGATAGCTCATTCAGCAAGGTATTCATTTCATTCGCCTTATTATAAATGGTACGAAGGTATGCTTCCTGCTTCTCCGGGGTGGTTGCAACACCTTCCAAGAGTCCTTCCGCATAGCCGCGAATTGCCGTCAGCGGAGTCTTCAAGTCGTGGGCAATGTTCGATATCAACTGCTTCTGGACATTCTCATCCTGCAACTTCTCCTTGGCATCCGCCTGCAAGCGCTGCCGCATCTCCTCAACGGACTTGGCCAGCACTGCCACCTCATCATTACCGCGGATCACAATAGGCTCATCCAAATTGCCTTCACGAATCTGGTTCGTCGCACGTATCAGACGGCGAATATTCGGAATCAATCCGGAATAGGTCCAGGTAATCAGAACGCCTCCGGTAAACAACAGAATCAGGAATACGGATCCCACCAGATCCCACATCAATCGCCGCACTTCCGGCAACAATTCTTCCGCTGCCGTAATAATAAATGCGCGCCCAAGTCCACCGGTTGTCGTAATGAAATCTACCTGCTTCACCACAATGGAACGGCCGTCCACATAATATCCGGACACGCCGTCGCCGACACTTCCGGCACCATAAGAGGGCAACTCATCGATTTGGAACGTAACCTCTGCGCCGTCGCCGCCATCATAGATGATTTTGTCTCCCACGCACACCAATAGATAAGAATACTTCCCCTTCAGACGCGTATTCATCGCATCACGCTTGGCGTCATCCTCCAACCACCGTTCGTGATTAGCGGCCCAATCCTTCAGTTCCGTATATTCATCCTTGGTGTAACTGTTCAACAGCTCGTAAGAATTGGCCAGATAGATTCCGTCCTCATTAATCAGGAAGCTTCGGCCGCCCAGATTCTCCTTGATACGCCTAGCGGAAAAAATCAGCGTAATCGCCAGAATCATTGGAAGAAATATAATAATAACAAAAGAAACGATCAATCGGTTTCTGAATTTCAATCTGTCACCTCATCTATTCGGGTACCATAAAAAAAGGGCGTAAGCAGAACGCTTACGCCCTTATTATATCATTATAAAATACCCTTTTACAGATACTTCTTCAGGTCCTCCACCTTGTTCAAAGCCTCCCAAGGAAGGTTCAAGTCGTTACGGCCGAAGTGTCCGTAAGCAGCAGTCTGCTTGTAGATCGGACGACGAAGGTCTAACATCTTGATAATTCCTGCCGGGCGAAGATCGAAGTTCTCACGAACAATCTCAACCAGCTTCTCGGAAGATAACTTGCCGGTGCCAAAGGTATCAACGTTGATAGAGGTCGGCTGTGCTACACCGATTGCGTAGGACAACTGAATCTCACATTTCTCAGCAAGGCCTGCTGCAACTAAGTTCTTAGCAACGTAACGAGCTGCATAAGCTGCAGAACGGTCAACCTTGGTGCAATCCTTACCGGAGAATGCTCCGCCGCCGTGACGAGCCATTCCGCCGTAGGTATCAACGATAATCTTACGTCCGGTCAAACCAGCATCACCGTGAGGTCCACCGATAACGAAACGGCCGGTTGGGTTGATGTAGAACTTGGTCTTGTCATCAATCAGTTCCTTCGGAAGTACCGGATCAAATACATACTTCTTGATGTCCGCATGAATCTGCTCCTGGGTAACATCCTCATCATGCTGAGTGGAAAGTACAACAGCCTCTAAACGCTGTGGCTTGCCGTTCTCATCATACTCAACGGATACCTGAGTTTTGCCGTCCGGACGAAGGTAAGATAAGGTACCGTCCTTACGAACCTTGGTCAACTGAAGAGACAACTTGTGTGCCAAAGAAATCGGATAAGGCATGTACTCTTCGGTCTCGTTGGTTGCATAACCGAACATCATACCCTGATCTCCTGCACCGGTATCCAAGTCATCGGTCAGGCTTCCTTCTTTTGCTTCCAGGGCCTTATCAACGCCCATTGCGATATCTGCAGACTGCTGGTCCAAAGCAACCATAACAGCACAGGTGTTACCGTCGAATCCGGTCTTCGCATCGTTGTATCCAATCTCATTGACGGTCTCGCGTACGATGGATGGGATATCCAACTGTGCCTTGGTAGTAATCTCACCGGTTACCAAAACGAATCCGGTACAAGCTGCTGCTTCACAAGCAACACGGCTCATCGGATCCTGTGCCAGGCAAGCATCCAGAATCGCATCAGATACAGCATCACAGACTTTGTCCGGATGTCCTTCTGTTACAGACTCAGAAGTAAATAATAATTTTTCCATGAAAATCCTCCTTGCGCTCAAAAAGAGCAATAAAAAAATCCGCCAAACAAGCGGATTCGAATAAATCGTAAAGATCATCAAATCCTCTTATTGTTCGAGAAACTCGCTCAGGATGGCACCTTCCGACTATGGGTTGGGGTTGCCGTGGCTTCATCGATCCTATGTATCTCCACCACTCTGAATAAGAGAACCTATGCAATATGGAATTAATGTCCTTACTCGGTACGCCTATACCATACACGCATCCGCCCCACCTGTCAAGCAGATATCTTGTATACATAGACATTATCAGAAATATGTATTGAAAAATCGTTGCATTCCCACAATTTATCACTCATAATGAAGTTAAGATTTTTTACTCAAAAGGGGATATTACTACAGATGGAGCTTATAATTTCACGGAAGCTGACGGCTGGTATGGTGGCAGCCAAAGACATTGTCACCAAGCACGGGCAGACCATCGTCAGCAAAGGTACCGTACTAACCGACACCTTAATTGCCCGCCTATCTTTTTACCGTATCGACAGCATCTATGTAGAAGACCTTCCGAAGCCTAAGGAGGAAGAAGCACCGAAGGAGCCGGAAGTTACCGAACCTTCCATTACCGCATCCGTTACTACGGTACTGGATCCGGAACCGGTTGTTTCGACTACTCCACAGGAAGAGGTTGCGCCGACAGTATCCAGACCTTCCGCAAGAGACACCATGGCCTATACACAAAAGATCAAAAATACGCCGGAGTTTTTGGATTTTCAGGTATCCTATTCCAAGAATGTAGCCTTGCTTACCAAAGTCCTTGACCAGATTATTGCCGGAGATTACAGTTTTTCTTTTGATGAGCTGTTAAACGAAGCCGGTCATCTCTATCATGGCAAGACCAATTTGGAGATTCTGGATTTGTTACATACCATTCGTGCCGTAGACGACAGCGTCTATGCCCATTCCCTGAATGTTGCATTGGTATCCCGTACCATCGGACGTTGGTTACGACTCTCCAAGGAGGACTTGAATGTTTTAACTCTTGCAGGACTCCTGCACGATATCGGCAAGCTGTCTATCCCGGAAGAAGTCCTGAATAAGCAGGGCAAGCTTACAGACGAGGAATTCGATATGATTCGCCAGCATCCGCTGACCGGAAATCGCTTGTTAAAGAATATTCCGGGCATCGATCGTCGCATTCTTGCTGCTACATTGCAGCATCACGAGCGTTCCGACGGATCCGGTTATCCGCGACATTTACAGCAGGACGAGATTGATGATTTTGCAGCCATTGTTGCCATTGCCGATGTGTACGATGCCATGACCGCAGCCCGCACTTATCGTGCTCCGCTGTGTGCATTCCAGGTGATCGAATCCTTCGAACGGGACGGCTTCCAGAAATACAATCCGAAGTTCATCCTTCAGTTTTTGGACCACATTGCAAGCGCCTATCAGAACGGTCGTGTCGTATTATCCGACGGTCGCAGCTGTCGGGTCATTTACATCAATCACCGCGCATTATCCAAGCCGATGATTCAGTTTGATGATGGATCTGTTGTGGATTTATCCAGACAAAAAGAATTACATATTACATCGATTCTATAAATACAAATAGCAGGAGCCACCATGACTCCTGCTATTATTTTTATCGCATACGAATATCCGTCAATGCTACCTGATCACCGGTAAGAGCGATGTAGAGCTTCTTCGTACCATCCAGAATCGTGGTGGTATTTTCAATGGCCACTCCAAGATTTGTTGTTTTTAAAACAACTTTGTCTCCTCTCTTGGATACCTGGACCATCACATCAATCCCCTTCTTATTCTCTTCCTTCCAGTGATTCCAATCATGGAACTCTTCCAGCTTCTTCATGGACAGATGGTTCTTCGCCCGATCCTCTTCTCCGGATATCTCACCGTTTAACTTCAGCATGGCATATTCATGATAGTTCTCACCGAAGACCGTTCCATCATCCGAGGAGAACACCAGGATGTACGGACAATGCCATACCAGTGACGAAGAAGGCAAGCTCATGGTATGGAACTCCAACTTCATACCGTCTACCAAATCCACACCCTTGGTGGAAGCCGACCTGGTCTGGTCGATTTGCAGGTTCGGAATATCCGACTCCAATCGATCAATATAATTCACATCGGCTACGATTTTTTCAATATCGTTCTCCAAAATCTGGCGGCCGGTCTGACGAATCTCAATATTGGTAATGTAACAATGTTCTCCGGTAAGACCAATATAGGACGCCTTGGAGCGGTCCGGCAATGCCACAATCAATTCTACGTTATAGTCTGCGGAAATCAACTGCATTGCCATATGATCGTCATATCGTCCGGCAATGATTTCATAATGATCTCGCGGAAGATCACCTTCCACGCTATTCTTTTTTGTTGTATGTGCAACAATATTTCGCGCTGCCGTGGTAACCACATGACCGTCAAACCATAGCTCACCATATTCCAGATACTGATATGCTTCAATGGTTTTCGCATCCAAATGGATACGTCGATCGAAAGAATCAAATAGCAGGATGGACGGCGCCCAGAATTCCTCCGGATTATCCCTTTGGTCCGTAGCACGGAATTGGATACGTACCTCTTCTCTGGCAACCGGAATTCCGACAGATACCTTGTCGCGATATGTGTGACAATCCAATTCCTTTTCCGCTTCCGCTAAGTGCTCCTGTTCATGCTTCACATACTCCATGTCCATTAGGTGCACCATCACTTCCGCATATTCCGGATCGAACTGGCTTCCTGCGCCTTTGACCAACTCCTCTCGTACTACCGGATGGGGCAGTGGATCATGGAAGCGCTTCTTGGTAGACATGGAATCATAGGCATCCGCCACCGCAATAATTCTAGCCATCTCCGGTATATCTTTGCCGGATAAGCCCTCCGGATAACCGGTTCCGTTATAGCGCTCATGACTGTACAATACGCCTTCCCGCAGGAATGGGTATTCATGAATGCTGGATAGGATCTCCGCACTGAACACCGGCTTCATCTTCATGATTTTATATTCTTCGTCTGTCAATTCATCCGATTTGGTGAGAATGCTATCCGGTATGCCAATGGTTCCCACATCATGGAGCAATGCCGCATAATAGACTTCATCGCACTCCGCTTCGCTTTTTCCCACTTCTCGCGCTACCTGCCTTGCATAATTGGCAACACGGGTAGAATGTCCCTCAGAATAGGAATCTCTTTTCTCAATTGCATGTACGAACGCCGTGGCTGTCTGCTCAAAAAGGCGCTTCATACTCTTCCGTTGGTCCTCCAACTCATGCATTTCCAAAGCGTGCGCATGTCGTACCGTATCATTAATGTCTAAGTAGGCAAACACGTACATTAGGATAGATACAATAACCATGGCCATATTGACGATGGATACGCCATAGAGGAAAATCTGTACAATACCGATAATAATCGGCACAAAAATGTACAGTGTTAATGCCGTATAAATCCACTTACTGAAAATCTTACGATACTGAACAATAACGGTGAACTGAATCAGCGGACATATGATTGGCACGATGTAGGCAATCAAAAATCCGCTGCCGCGATGGTAAACATTATTGGCATCGATGTAATAATACAATCCCGTATAATGAGCTAGGATTGCCATCAACATACCAAGAACAGACGCCACTCCGGAGAACTTCAATCGTCCCGGGATTCTCTCCACCTTGCCTTCCACCAACAACAAATCCATCAGATACAGGTTAAACGTCAGCACAATTTGCGAAGTCAAAAAGAATACCAAAAAGTTACTGAGGGGAACCATCGTATCTGCCCAAAAGCCGGTTTTGCCACGGAAGACGTATGCTTCTCTGTCGAAGAACAGAAGCAACGTCGCCGTCACCTCCATCATAATCAGAATCCATTTACGGCGCTTCGACAAGAAATCCGTAATCAAAAGCAGCCCCGCAATGGTTATACATGCCGCCGAAAGACCCAGCATAATATCCAGTTGGTGGTCCAATAAAAACTTATACATGAATGTATGCTCCTTTGTCGCTCCTATTTATGAAGAACGAAAAATGCCTGTAGTTTTTCCAACAATTCTTCCCTTTGTATGGTCTTCAAAAAATAACCTTCCGGCCGCAATGCTACCACAGCCATGACACTTTCTTTGTCTCCCTTACCGGTGAGAAACATGACCGGAATATGCTTCGTCTCTTCCTCGCTCCGAAGCATCTCCAACACTTGTGGGCCGCTGGTGACCGGCATCTCATGGTCTAACAGAATCAAATCCACCTTGTTCTTGCTCAAATACTTGATGGCTTGCATACCGGAATTGGCCATGGCAACCTTAAAATCATCTTTCAGCCACTGCCGCACCAAAGAGAGATAACCCGGATCGTCATCTACGATCAGAATCCGCTTCTTAAAGTCTCCCAAATCCACGCGTTTGAAATAGTCTCCCACCGTCTCCACAAACTCTGCGTTATCCACCGGACGGGTAAACACCGTGTAGATATGCTCTTCAGAAATACGCTCTGCCACATACGCAAAATCATCCGGTTCCCCCACCAAAACCATGTGGGCGCCCCGGTCATCCATGTTATCCGCCAGAAAATGCAGTACGTCATCCGGCGGATAAGCGTCCTTATCCAGATAAAGTCCGATGAGCTGATTCTCTCCCCACGCCTTGTTAATTGCGTCCACCTTGCATGGGACAAATTCGCAATCAAAGCCCGCGTCCTGTACCTTTTTTACCAGCACACGCACGATAAAGGTTTCCTTATCTCCCGTAAAAATCATCCGGTTTTTTACCATACACTTCTCCCTATCGCTATTGTTTCTTCTGAATCAACGCTTCCAAACCATCCCAATCAAAATTCTTCAACGCCTTTTGCATCTCGTTCACAAGACTTTCGTCTTCTGCCGGAAGTCTGCAACCCTTTAATTGATCAAGAATCATCTCCACTGCATCGTAATCCATCTGCGGAATCACATCCGCCAAGGCCTCATAGGCATCCTTCAAATCAGATTCTGTAATGTCTTCCTTCTCAGCCTCATCCGCATCCGTCTCGTAGATGCGCGCCAATCGATCCTTGTAAGATAGATATTCGGCAATCATTTCACCGTTATGATCATCGATATAATCCTTATCCTGATTATTTCCGGCTAGTTCCAAATCTGCTGTCATCTGTGCCAGAGCTCCTGCTCCGATAATACGAGCCGAACTCTTTAGCGCATGTACCTTGATGGTATAGAGTCGAATATTATCGGTTTCATACGCATCGGAAATCACCTTGGCATTGCTGTCAATGGTATCCAAAAACAGGCGCAGCGAGAAAATCAAATTCGAAATTCCACCGGAATTCTTGATGCCTTCCTCCACGTTTAATCCTTCCGTATCGTATACCCACTTCATGTTGTCCGGCATCTCCGTTAACTCTTCGAAGACCGCATTCTGATCCGGCTTCTCCATCATGGATTCCGGAAGATGCTTCATAATGGTCTCTTCCAAGATTTCGCTCTCTACCGGCTTCGCCAAGTATCCGTTAAAGCCTTTGGAGCGATAGAATTCTTCACCAGCCATAGAATTGGCTGTCAGTGCATATACCGGCAAATCCCGGTTGAACTTACGAATCTCGGCAACCGTTTCCACGCCGTCCATGCCCGGCATCATATGGTCTAAAAGCACCACATCGAAGTGGTTATCCCGAATCATATCCAACGCATCTTCACCACTTAACGCAGTGGTAACAAATACCTTGGTGGCCTTCAGAAGACCCTTGATTACGTTTAGGTTCATCGGGTTATCGTCAACAACAAGAATATCTGCATCCGGAGCTATGAACTTCGGAATATAAGGTCCTGCTACCTTGGTCTCATCATGCTCAATGAATGCGCCAAGCGGGGTGTCATCGATAATCTTCTGATCCACTGTCAAGATGAATTCGCTTCCCTCTCCGTATACACTCTCACACCAAAGATTACCGTTCATTAATTCTGCAAATTTTCTGGAGATATCCAGTCCCAATCCGGTTCCCTGAATCGCGCTGTTGCGTTCCTCATCCAAACGTTCATATGCGGAGAACAGTTTTTCCATGTCCTCTTCCTTCACGCCCATACCGGTATCCTTAACGGAGAAACGAAGGCTTGCAATCTCTCCTTCTCTTGCATCCATGGAAACCGTCAATACAAATCCACCGATATCCGTATACTTCACCGCATTGGTTAGCAAGTTCAATACCACCTGCTTAATCTTGCCCATATCTCCGTACATCCGTCGCGGCAGCACTTCATCTACCACCACATCGAAGCTTAACTGCTTCTCCGTACTACGGACACGAATCATAGAAACAATGGAGCGAAGCATGTCGCTTACGTCATATTCTTGCTCCACCAAATGCATTTTTCCGGATTCAATCTTCGACATATCCAACAAGTCGTTAATTAAACCAAGCAAAGATTCCGATGCGTTTCGAATGTCATAGGCATAATTCATCATGGACAAAAAGTACGGCTGCGGCACACCGGATGCATCCTCCCGGAGCACCATCTCATTCATACCCATAATGGTGTTAATCGGCGTACGGATTTCGTGGGACATATTTGCCAAGAATCTGGACTTGGCCGTGTTGGCGCGCTCCGCTTCTTCCTTCGCCTGACGAATCTCGTCGTACTGTCTTCGTACGACAGTGGAATGCATGAATCGGTATACGATATAACCTGCAATCAGAGCCAAGCCAACCAGTAAGAAAATTCTAACAAACAACAATTCCGTCAGTCTGGCCTTCTTATGAATCTGGTATACATCGTCCTGCATCACTTCTCCGGAGACTTTGTTTAGGATTTCCACGTGCAACTTATAATCTCCGTAAGGGAGATCCGTATATTCTAATGCGGTTAGGTCACTACGGTTGGCGGTGATGCCGTCATCCGGACCGCCTTCCAAATACATATGAACCAATGGATTAATCATCGTATAATCCATTACGGATGCTGCGATCTGCACACGTCCCTTGGAAGTCGGTATCTGATATACTCCGTTTTCATCCGGCATTACGCGCTCATCATCACAGGTAATGGCACGGATGCCGGTCTTTATCTGCTCTTCTTCTTCATAGTAGTTGTCTATATTGACACGAATCACGCCGTTTCTACCCGGCAGGAAGAGATTTCCGTCACCATCCTGGCAACTATAGGAATTGCCCGTAATTGCATAAGGCAGTCCGTTCTCGATGGTAAACAGGCGGTAATCCGTAATCTCATTGTTTAGTAGCGCATTGGCATCCACGCTATACAAGCCATAGGAGGATAGAATCCAAGCGTTTCCCGTGTTATCGAAGTACATATCGTAGTTATTGTTATATGGGAAAGAAGTAATGTTGGTAATGGACTCCTCGCCCCGCATACATTCAATGGAGTTAGAGGTGATAATCCAATTCACATCTCTGACATCATCATGCTTAATTCGCATGATAACATCGCTGGTCAAGCCGTCATCACGGCTGATATTCACCACGTCATCTTCCCCAATCGCAAATATTCCGCCACCGTCGGATCCTGCCAAAACCACGCCATCCTCGCGTTCCCACAGGGTCAAAAAAACAGTATTGGTTACGCCCTCTGCGGTACCCACGGTACGAACCACACGGCCGTTTTTTATGACTGCCAGGCCACCGTTGGTTCCGGCCAAGACGCCACCGAAGCGGGACGGAATGACGCAACGCACATGGTTGTTCGGCATGCCGTTCTCTGTGGTATAGGAGGTAATGCTTCGGTCCTTGCCGTAGCAAATCAAACCATGATCATTGGTATAGGTGGCAATCCACAGATTCCCGGCATCGTCTTCCGTCATACAGCGAATTCGGGTATCCCCCAGATACTCGATCAATTCACTCTCCACTGACTTGCCTTTGGAATTGATAATTTTTAATCCGCCGTCAGTTCCGATATACAGATTGTTGCCATAGATATGTGTTACATTTACAACATCTCCGGATAATCCAATAGACTCCGTTAGATCCACGAAGTTATTGGTTACAATTTTCATCGCACCTTGCGTAGAAGAAGCTACCCACAGGTTGCCCTGATAATCGGATGTTGTCATCTCGATTCCGCTATCCACCGGGAGATGTTCAATCAATCGAAACACGCCATAGTCATCCAGATATCCCAACTGAGAACCGGAAGAGATCCAATAACGGCCGCAATCGTAACTAATCCAATGCACATTATCCAATGGCTTTGTATCAATTTCCTTCAGCTTCTCTACCGGATCACCAAATTCTCCGTAATAGAGCCCACCATTCTCCGTTCCCAAATACACTTTATTTACGTGCTTTTTATCTACTGCGATGGTGGAAATCGTATCCAACCCCAGTTCCGCGGAATTAAGCAGTCTGGTCATGTTATGATTTCGAATCGTAAAAATATATCCACCGGAAGCCTGTCCGTATATGACGCCATTGTCATCCACATCCAACTTCAGAATGCGTTCTCCTTCAATCCGCTTATCGTAGATTGGATGCACACTCATGTTATCATCGATGTAACAGACACCCGTTGTGGTTCCAACATACACATCCCCATCTGCATCCTCTGCAAAGATGCGAATGGAAGAAGACGGCAATCCGTCTTTGTAAGTAATCTGGGTTTGCTGTTCCCCGTCTACCACGACAATGCCGTTATCATTGGTTCCAACCCAAATGCGTCCCTTGCTGTCCTGGAAGAATCCACGGGCACTGGTCATACCCCCGGATGTATCCAAACGCTCGAAGGTATTACCGTCGTATCGGATGACACCACTATATCCACCAATCCAGATACTTCCGTCACTTGCTCCAAGCAAAAACATCGCGTCCGATGTGGGAAGTCCATTGGATGCATCGTAAACTTCTGTTGTAAATCCAACACCTTCCAGCTGGCCGGTTGCCGCATAACCACCACCGAAGGAATCATATCCTTCCGCAGCACTGCCATCTTCTATGGGCTCGGCCGCCATGACTGTATCGTATGGTTGGCTAAATTGTAGAAAACAAAAAGCAAATGTCATCACGGCACAAGCCACCTCGACACGATAATCTTTTCTTTTCACTGCTACCCTCCGTCTACGCCTTCTGGTTATATTTCTTAAACACAAGCTTCACTTCCGTTAAGGAGTCCATAAAGGCCTCCACACACTTCGGATCGAACTGTGTTCCGGCGCCGTCTTGAATCATCTGCAATGCTTGCTCAAACGGGATACTTGGTTTGTATACTCTCGGGGACGTTAACGCATCAAATACATCCGCTACCGCCATGATACGAGCAGACAGTGGAATTACTTCTCCGTGCAGTCCCTCCGGATATCCCTTGCCGTCCCATCGTTCATGATGGTAGGCCGCCATGTTCCGTGCTTCTTTCAGGTAGTTCTCACCTTCTACCGTACTAATCGCCTTCTCCATAATCTTCCGGCCGGCCGTGGTATGGGTCTTAATAATTTCATATTCTTCATCCGTAAGCTTTCCCGGTTTGTTTAATACACGATCGGAAATATTGATTTTTCCAATGTCATGAAGGGGCGCAGAACGCACCACATCGGACATGAACTTCGGTGTCAGCTTCTCGGCATAGTAGCCGTTCCGCTTCAGGCCTTCCGCAATAATCTTGACGTAGGCTGCGGTTTTTTGAATATGGGATCCGGTATCCGAGTCACGATTCTCTACCAAATCCGCCATAGTAATAATAAGGCCGTCCTGCATCTTCGCCGTGTTCTCAGCAAATCGGTTCAGGCTTCGCAGCTGCTCCGTCTGGTTGGCAGCCAGATTACAAATATCGTTATAGAACGTCTCTACTTCGTCTCCGGTACGAATATCCAGGGAACGCATATTCCGCACGCTGGCATCCAGCATCTGTTGGTCCGTTCCCGCATGGATAATCCGTTCTACCGCCAACGTCATGGCATTTACCGGATATACCACATGGATTTCCGTAATCCAAAGACCATACGCCAGTATCAGCATAAGGAATCCAAGCATGATCAAGGTAACACGAAGAATATATTCCTTCAGATAATCCGCCAAAAAATCTACCGATGCATCTGCCCCTGCATAACCAACACAGTTTCCGTCTTCATCCCGAATCGGATAATATGCTGAGACAATCCAACTCCAACGATCACGACTCTCTATTACCGGAATCTCTTCCCCGGCCAACAGTGCCGGCAAATAGGGCTTAAACTCCTCTTCAATTGCCACACGGGTTCCCGGCGCATACCCTTCATCGTCCCCCTCCTCACTTGGAGTGTCATAGTCATAATCTGCCTTCCCCGGCAAATCCAATACGAAGGTCACCGCATCTTTATCCACAGTAAGTACGTACAAATAACGGACACCGGATGCATTCTCACGAATCTGCTCCATGCGGGCCAGAGTCTCTACATAGCCGGATGCAGACTCTCCTCGTCGGATGTACTCTTTGATACGTTTCGGATCCACTATAGATGCCGTGAACTTGGCTGCATTTACGGCATTCTGTGTCTTTTCAGCTTTGGAATTATCGAAAAATAATCGCACACCGATGGAACCTACAATCACAACCAGCATAATGGACGCTCCGACCAGCATCGCAGCCATGCGCCGGCGCAAAGAGCGACCGGATTTGTGGCTTAAATCCGACATATGTGACATTTCTTCTTCTGTTAACGGTCTCTGACGCCATCCGCTGTTTACGATCCGCTCAATAAGCGTCCGTGGAATGAATTTAAACCCAACCAGCACGACTCCAAGAGTAATGCCTTTATCCATAAGGTTGATTAGGACATTCACTATAACAAACTGTATAAAACGCCAAGCGTCGGAATGAATCGCGAATGAATCCATAAGCGCACGCATGGATTCATTCTGGGGATATCCCAATAATCCCCACTGGATGCATCCGGAAATAATACCGCAGCCCATACCGGTAACTGTAATGAACCAAACGATACTTCTCATTTTTTCGAAGGATCTCTTCCGGAAAAACCATGCGGAATAAATGGCAATCAACGCATTTACAAATCCAAAATATGCCGCATCGGCATTGAAAAACATGCAGATGACATTGGTCATTACCGCCGTAAAAATGCCCGGGAATAATCCGCCGACCATAGAAACAGCGATGGTGCCAATGGTATCCAGGTAAAGCGGCCAATCCATCCGATATACCAGATAGGACAACCCCACATTGATGGCAATTCCAATAACTACGGAAAGCACCCGCATCATGCTTGCTTTGTAACTATCTTTGGGACGACTCATCGATTCATCTTCCTCCAATACAAAAACCCGAAAAAGGGCCTGCGATTAACAGACCCCTTTTCGGGTATAATTCAATCCAATATGTATATTTTCCCCATTACAAACAAATGCTGTCTGAAACAGCACACGCAAAATACCCATAGTTATACCCTCATATCTCTCTCAATGGCTATTATACCATATCTTCCCGGAAAACAACCAGATAAAGTCAGTTTCTATGAGGGTTTCCGGCGTTGTTGTCAGATAATATTGGAAATCCAACAAAAAGAAAAGACCTCTGTCCTATGACAGAGGTCTGTAGTGTCCTTATGATACCTTCAAAATGAACTTCTGAAGGTCATGTTCGTTATCTACCAGCTCGATATTACCGCCTAAACCGCGAAGCTTCACTTCGAAGTCTTCATATCCACGCTGGATGTAATAGATATCATCTACTACGGTAATACCGTCATGTGCTGCAAGTCCTGCAATTACAAGAGCTGCACCTGCACGAAGATCCGGAGCGGATACTCTTGCACCGGTGTAATGGTCCACGCCGGTAATAATAGCAATGTTGCTCTCAATCTTCACCTGAGCGCCCATACGAGCCAGCTCATCCACATACTTAAATCGGTTATCCCAAATGCTCTCGGTTACCGTACTGGTTCCTTCCGCAACTGCCAATACAACTGCCATCTGTGGCTGCATATCCGTCGGGAATCCAGGATATGGCAATGTGGTAACCGCCGTATGATGTAATGGCATATCTTCTGCAATGACACGAACTGCATCATCGTATTCCACCACCTTACATCCGGCTTCTACCAACTTCGCAGTGGTTGCTTCCAAATGCTTCGGTACGACATTCTTCACTAAGATATCACCATGTGTGACAGCTGCCGCACACATGAAGGTTCCGGCTTCAATCTGATCCGGAATTACAGAATACTCAGTTCCGTGTAAGCGCTCCACGCCTTCTACACGAATCACGTCGGTTCCGGCACCACGAATATTGGCTCCCATACTGTTCAAGAAGTTGGCTACGTCAACGACATGTGGCTCCTTGGCCGCATTCTCGATTACCGTCTTGCCCTTGGCCATGGTTGCAGTCATCAAAATATTGATGGTTGCACCAACGGATACCTTATCCAAATAAATATGGCTACCAATCAGCTCATCGGCACGGGCAGAGATCAAACCGTATCCGGTATCCACCTCAGCTCCAAGCGCCTTAAAACCCTTAATATGTAAGTCAATCGGTCTGCTACCGATGGCACAACCACCCGGAAGTGCTACCTCTGCAGACTTATACTTACCAAGCAATGCTCCCAATAAATAATAGGAAGCACGAATCTTCTTAATATATTCATAATCTACGCTCAGACGCTCAATCTTAGATCCGTTAATACGAACCGTATGACGATCCACGCGCTCAATGGAAGCACCAATATCTTCCATCGCACCAATCATAACGTTCACGTCGCGAACATCCGGCAAATTATCGATTACAACCGTATCATCTGTCATGACTGCAGCAGCCAAAATAGCAAGTGCTGCATTCTTAGCGCCACCGATTGTAACTTCTCCACGAAGCGGGGTGCCGCCCTTGATTACGTATTGCTCCATCTCACATACCTCTAACAATCATCGCCTCATTGCGATTCTTATATCCAAAAACACTCTCAAGATTTACATTATAAATTCTTTTAAAATTATGTCAACTTCACGGCTCTAGTATACCATATCTACCATTTTTATTAAAGTTAACTACTAAATCTTGAACTGGCTGTAATACAGTGCTGCGTATTTTCCATTCTTCTCCAGAAGCGCCTTGTGAGACCCCTGTTCCAATACCTGTCCATGCTCCATATACAGGATGATATCGGAATTGATAATGGTAGACAGTCGGTGGGCCACAACGAAGGTGGTTCTCCCCTCCATCATGCGACCGAAGGCTTCCTGAATCTTCATCTCCGTTCTGGTATCAATGGAACTGGTAGCTTCATCCAGAATCAACATCGGAGGCAGATTCAGCATGACACGGGCAATACATAACAGCTGCTTCTGTCCCTGGGAGAGACTGCCGCCATCCATCCCCAGTCGGGTATCATATCCATTGGGAAGACGCTTGATAAAACTATGGGCATGGGATGCCTTGCAAGCTTCCACCACCTCTTCCACAGTTGCATCCGGCTTCGCCAGACGAAGGTTCTCTAATATGGTGCCCTCCTGCAACCAGGTCTCCTGCAAGACCATGCCAAACTTCTGGCGCAAAGATGCCCGGGACATCTGGCGGATATCCACGCCATCAATATATATTCCGCCCCGATCCACATCGTAAAACCGCATCAAAAGATTGATCATGGTGGTCTTGCCGGCACCGGTCGGTCCAACAATAGCCACCTTCTGACCCGGCTGCACCGATAGATTTAAATCCCGCAATAACGGTTGTTCTTTGTTATAGGAAAAGGCAACATCCCGGAAGGAAATCTGTCCGCGCATATCCTGCGGCAACTCATAATCCCCATGATCTTCTTCCGGTTCTGCATCAATCAATTCAAACAAACGGGATGCACAGGCAATGGCATTCTGCATCTCCGTAATCACTCCGGTAATCTCGTTAAACGGCTTGGAATACTGACTGGCGTATCCCAAGAAACTACTCAATTCTCCAACCGTAAGGTTCCCCGCCAGTACGGTTCCTGCTCCAAAAAAGCATACCACTCCATAAATCAGCGCATTTACGAATCGCGTTGACGGATTGGTTAAAGAGGAATAAAACGTAGCATTTAATGCACTTTTCCGGAGCGCTTCGTTTCGTCTTTGAAACTCCGCCTTGGTAGCATCCGTATAAGAGAAGGTATGTACCAATTTCTGCTGTTCGATTCGCTCGGAAGCAAACTCCGTTAAATCGCCCCGATCCATGGCCTGCTGCTTGAACATCCGATAGGTTCGGGAGGAAATAAACTTCGCCACCAGGAAAGAAATCGGTGTTAGAAGAATCACAATCAATGAAATACGTGGCTGCAAACGTACCATAAAACCAATGGTGCCAAGGATGGTCAATACTCCGGTGAATAACTGACTAAATCCCAGCAATAATCCATCCGAGAAACTATCTGCATCCGTTACAATACGGCTTACATAATCCCCGTGGGAATGGGTGTCCACGTGAGATACCGGCAAGCGCTGCAACTTAGCAAATGCGGCCCGACGCAACTCCATGGTTACCGAATAGGTAATATAATTGTTGATGCGATTCATCAGCCACTGGAATAATGCCGTAAGCAAAATTACTGCCGTCATGGTGCGAAGGACCGCTACCAATCCATCAAAATCCACCTGATGGAATCCACCGATACAGTCAATGGCACGTCCGGTAAGTATGGGAATCTCTAAGGTTAAAAATACGGTTCCCACTGCACACAATAAGGTCAACAGTATATATGGCAGGTACGGCATGAGTATGCTACCGATACGCTTTAGGGTCTTCTGTCTCATGCACCCACCTCCTCTCTTGGGAACTGGGAGTAGTAGATTTCCTGATAGACCTCACAGCTTCGCATTAATTCTTCATGGGTTCCAAGTCCCGCAACTTCACCATTCTCCAACACCAGAATCTGATCTGCTTCCCGCACGGAAGAAGCACGCTGGGAAATAATTATGGTAGCCGGCTTCCAAGACAGATTCTTGATATTCTGGCGCAGTTTTGCCTCGGTTGCCAGATCCAACGCTGAGGCGGAATCATCCAGGATGAGAATCCATGGCCGCTTCACCAAGGCCCTTGCAATGGTTAATCGCTGGCGCTGTCCGCCGGAGAAATTACGACCGCCCTTTACAACACCGGCCTGCAACTTGCCTTCTTTTCCTTCTACCACTTCTCTTGCGCAGGCGGTATCCAAAGCCTCCCACAACTCATCATCGGTAGCCGTTGGATTTCCAACACGAAGATTCTCGGCGATACTTCCGGCAAACAGTTCTGCATGCTGGGGAACTACACCTACAACCTTCGCAATCTGCTCATCGGAAATGCCTCGAACATCTTCTCCCACCAGGCGAACCATGCCTCTTGCCACATCGTAATCATGGCAGATGGCATGCACCAAGGAGCTCTTACCGGAGCCGGTTCCACCGATGACCCCTAAGGTCTCTCCGGATTTTAACTGAAGGCTAATATCATGGAGCACATACTCCACCGTATTTGGATAAGAAAAATCAACCTCGGATAGGCTCAGCACTTCTTCTCCCAGTGCTTTGGAGGCCACCCCTTCGTGGATGCGCTCATCCGCCGGATGCTCCATGACTTCCTGAATTCTTGTTACGGAAGAATATGCTCTGGTTAATAACACAATCAGATTGGCCAGCTTAATCAACTCCACCAGAATCTGGGACATGTAATTCACCAGCGCAACTACTTCACCGGTACTAAGCACGCCCTTTTCCACCCGCAGTCCGGAAAACCATAAAATGAATACTACAGCAAGATTTACAATGATGTAGGTTGCCGGATTTAAGAATGCCTGGATTTTACCGGCGCCTATCTGGCGGGAATACAGCTCCCCGGTCTTTTTTACAAAGGCATCTTCCTGCACTTCTTCATTACCAAACGCACGGATAACACGGATTCCTTCCAAATTCTCGCTAACAATCCGAAGCACGGTATCTAACGTCTTTTGAATCTTCCGGAACATAGGAAGGGTGCTTTTCATGACACGATAAACAATGAGTCCAAGTAACGGAATCACTGCTAAGAATATAGTTGCCACTTTGGCATCTACCGTAAATGCCATAATCATGGCTCCAAATACGATAAACGGAGAACGTAGGAACAAGCGCAGGAACATATTAATGCCGTTCTGGACCTGATTGATATCATTGGTAATTCGAGTAACCAAGGTGGCACTACCCAGTTCATCCATCGCACCATGGGACATATCCTGGATATGAAAAAAGAGATCCTCTCGCATTTTGCTGGCGGAACAAATCGCAGCCTTAGCCGCAAAGAACTGAGCCGTGATTGCGACTATCAATCCAATTGCCGCCAATAACAGAAGAAGGCCACAGCGATGAAGGATATAATTCGCGTCATTTGTTGTAATTCCAACATCAATGATTGCTGCAACTACCAGTGGAACAAAGAGTTCAAAGATAGCTTCCAACATCTTAAACAGAGGCGCTAAAATGCTTTCGATTTTGTATGCTTTTAAATACTGATATACAAACTTCATAAATTTTCCTATAGAAAAAGGCCCGCCCAATGTGGGCAGGCCTTACAGTCTCTTACTCTTCGGTGGTTGCTTCTTCTGTCGTATCTTCCTTGGTCTCTGCCGTAGAGAAGTACTTCTCGAATGTCACCTTGCTCCACTGCTCCTCATCTACCTTCCAGTCAACGTCCTTTTCCCAAGCACTGATCTGGTCGTTGTAGTAAGTATTGCGTGCATCCTTCTCTAAGTTCTCACGCTTGGTTGCAGTTGCTTCGTCGTCTTCGGTTGCTTCCATGTGTACTACATAGTAGCCTTTGCCTTCTACCTCGATCACTGCGGACGTCTCGCCATTCTTCAATGCCTTAGCAGCAGTGATGACAGCCTCGCCTAAGACGTTATCCTCTGCAGCGTCTGCCGCCTTGGTATAGGAATACTTCTGGGCAGTTACTTCCTGAGCTTCTGCCTCTGCTGCAAAATCTTCTGCAGCTGCAAGCTTCTCAGCATTTTCCTTCAATGCTACCAACTCTTCCTTGCTAAGCTCTGTGGCATTACCCTGCTCGTCGGTAGAAGTGCTGGCATAGAGTACATAAGATACGGTAGACTGGATGGCTTCCTCGTCGGTGATATTCACCTCGGCCTCTGCTTTCACCTTGTCCTCTACCATCGCTGCTACGGTCTGCTCCTGTAAGAAGCGAATCAAGTACTCCTCAGTAGCACCCATCTGCTCGATGGCTTCTTCATCGTTATCCTCTAAGAACTTCTTAGCAGCTGCTTCAATGTTAGCCTGCTGCTCATCAGAGATTGCAACATCGTAATCGGATGCATGTAATCCGCTGACATAGTAGCGCTCCATATCATCCATGATCTGCTTCTTCACGCTGTCTTCCATGGTTCCTTCTTCGCCAACCTCCTGATCCCACATGACGGATCCGAAGTAGGATACATAGATCTGATCGTAAATCGCCTGATTGTACTTGGCTACGAAGTTACCGTATCCCATGGATACCACTTCTTCCTCGCCTACGCTAACCAGTGTTGCCTTCGGATCAATCTTATCCTTAGAACCACAACCGGTCAGTACCATGGATGCTGCTAATGTTGCGGCGGTCATCGCCGTAATAATCTTCTTTGACATTGTAAAAAACTCCATTTCCCATTCAATCTGTAGGTTGAACCCTACAATCCACAATTATAAGCATTTTAAGAAGGGTTATCAACCAATCCCTGCATCTTCTGCACCAGAGTATGTACATACTGCGGTAATTCCTTCACCGGGAAGCGGTTGTTCTTCTTATAATGCAAGAAGAAAGCCGGGGCTTCCTTATCCGCAACGAACTCCAGATACGGCGCATACTCCTGGATCAATGCCGGAATGCCACTTGGATCGATGGCCGCCTGTGGATAGATCGGCATACGAACAAACTGGTCTGTTTGTTTGATTTCCAACAAATATGCCTTGTGTGCATCGGAGCGCAGCCTGGCCACGAACAGCAGGTTCTGAACTGCCTTCGGTGGTTCTCCAAAGCGGTCGATGAGCTCATCAATCATCTCATCCTGCTCTTCTTCCGTCTCTACACCGGCGATCCGCTTGTAGATCTCTAACTTCTGTTCTTCATCCTCAATATAAGCAGGCGGAATGAAGGCATCCATTGCAATATCCACGGAAGTCTCGAAGTCCTCCATAACATTCTCGCCCTTTTCCTTGCGGACCGCTTCGTTCAGAAGCTTACAATAGAGATCGTATCCTACCGCTTCCATGTGTCCGCTTTGGGCTTCGCCAAGCATATTGCCGGCACCGCGAATCTCCAAGTCTCGCATGGCAATCTTAAATCCGCTACCCAAATCCGTGAACTCTCGAATGGCTGCCAGGCGCTTCTCTGCTACTTCTTTTAACATCTTATTCCTTCGATACATTAAGAAGGCAAAAGCTGTTCGGTTGCTTCGTCCCACACGTCCGCGCAACTGATACAGCTGGGAGAGCCCCAACTGGTCTGCATCATGAATAATGATGGTATTAACATTAGAGATATCCAATCCAATCTCAATAATGGTGGTGGCCACCAACACATCGATATCCTTATTGATGAAGTCGGTCATAATCTCTTCTACTTCCGTCTCCTTCATCTGGCCATGAATGTAAGCCACATTGGCTTCCGGCACCAGCTTCTGGATGACGGCTGATACATCCGCGATTTCCCGTACCCGGTTGATGACATAGTAGATTTGTCCACCACGTGCCATCTCTCGATGAATGGCTTCACGAATCATCTCTTCATTGTATTCAAAAACAAAGGTCTGTATCGGGGTACGCTCCAACGGGGCCTCTTCCAAGACACTCATATCACGAATTCCCACCAGACTCATATGAAGGGTTCGCGGAATCGGTGTTGCAGATAAGGACAACACATCGATGTTCTTCTTCATCTGCTTAATCTTTTCCTTGTGAGTCACGCCGAAGCGCTGCTCCTCATCGATGATGAGAAGCCCCAAGTCCTTAAAGGTCACATCCTTGGACAGCACCCGATGGGTTCCGATGACAATGTCCACTTCCCCCTTCTTCAGCTTCTTCACGGTCTCTTTGTTCTGGGCCGTGGTGCGGAATCTGGAGAGCATCTCTACATTAATCGGGTACTCCTTCATTCGATTGACAAAGTTGGTATAGTGCTGCTGAGCCAAAATGGTGGTGGGCACCAGATACACTACCTGCTTGCCTTCCTGTACCGCCTTGAATGCCGCACGGATGGCAATCTCCGTCTTACCATATCCCACGTCGCCGCAGATCAGGCGGTCCATAATCTTACGACTCATCATATCCGCCTTCACATCTGCAATGGCTTCTAACTGGCTGTCGGTCTCATCGTACGGGAAACTCTCCTCGAACTCCTGCTGCCATACCGTATCCGGTCCATAGACATATCCGTTGTCCTGTTGTCTTAGGGCATAGAGATCCACCAAGTCCTTCGCCACAGCGGTTACGGCAGTCTTTACCCGACTCTTGGTCTTGGACCATTCCAAGGTTCCAAGGGTAGACAGCTTCGGCTTGTGGTCACCTACATTCCCATACTTGGAAATCATATCCATCTGGGTCGCCAGAATATAGAGGTTGGCCTTCTTGGCGTAGGCAATCTTGATGTAGTCCTTCATGACATGATCGACTTCCATTTTCTCCATACCCTGATAGATACCGAGACCGTAATTCTCATGAACCACATAATCTCCCGGTGATAATTCCTGGAGGGAGCGGATGTGGTCTTCTGCTTTCTTTTTCTTGCGCTTCTTCTTCAGATGATTCTGTCCGAAGATATCATTCTCGCTAATATATACAAATCTTGCATCCGGGTAATCGAATCCACGGCGCAGACTTCCTACGGTCACCAGCACCTCTCCCGGGTACACCGGCTGATCGGAATTCTCAGAAAAATAGGCATTGAGGCCTTCATCCATCAAATCATCCGCCAGTCTGGCCGCACGGGTACGGGATGCGGAGACAATCACCATCCGATACTTGTGATTGCGGTAGTTCCGTAGTTCCTTGCACAGAAGCTCGAAGCTGTTACTATAGCTGGTAACGGACGTCATATGAATATAGAACTTGGCCTTGGGCTTGAAGCTCCCCTTCTTGGTCTCCATCATGGACAGAAGCACACCTGGCTGGTTGGCGCATCGTCCTAAGACTTCGTCTGCGGAAAAAAGCATGTTCTTCTGGCGAGGCAGCGAATATCCCTGTTCCTCCCGGTGCAGCATACTCTCTGCAAACTCCTGCTCACAGACATGGCCATTGGCTTCTAAGTGACTTGGCTCATCCAAGAACACCAGGGTCTGCTTCGGCAAGTAGTCAATGAGACTGTAAGTCTGCTCCGTAAAATAGAGCATGTGATTCTCCACTTCCTGGAAGCCCCAGCCATTCTCGATTTTGTCCCGGATTTCCTCATAGGAGGTACGAATCCGATGAGCAGCTTCCGTCTTCATCTCTTTACGATAGGTCTCGTAGAGTCGGTCTGCATCTTCGCCCATGGCACGAAGACCTGCTGCAATCTCATCCTCTGTGACCACCATCTCCATGGCCGGATAGATGGCAACTTCTTCCACATCCTCCAAGGACTTCTGGGTTCCGGGATCGAATCTTCGCATGGAGTCCACATCATCGCCCCAGAACTCCACACGTAACGGCAGATCCTCTGTCAGTGGGAATACATCCAAGATTCCGCCGCGGACCGCAAACTGTCCCCAGCCTTCCACGCTGGATACCTGCTCGTAGCCGAAGTTCACCAGGCGATGGCGCAGTTTGGTCAAATCCACACTGGATTCCGGTGTTAAGCGAATCACGCTCTCCAAGAAGGCTTCCTGGGCCGGAATGCGATTCATCAAAGCTTCCACCGTGGTAATGAAGGTTCCGTGGTCCTGGGTGGTTAAGGCCTTCAGAGCCCGGATTCGATCTCTGGTCAATTCATTGCTGTGAATATCTGACTGGTAAAACAGCATATCTTTGGCCGGATAATAGACGCAGTCCTCCTCATAGAACTGATACTCTTCGTAGATGGCACGGGCCTTCTGCTCGTCCTCTGCTACTACCAGCTTCCACGGATAGTCATGTCCGATTCCGTAGATGACATGGGCCTTACCGATTTCGATACAACCGGTCAATTCATAGAGTTGTCCCTTTTTTGCCAGGGCATCCCGCAGCATCTCAATGTCTGCTAAGTCCCCGAATGGTTCCAAAAACGCTTGCATATATCCTCACCGTTCTTAGTTGAACTTGTTCATGGCTGCTTCTGTTTCCCCGTTGATCATAAGCTCTATTGCATCTGCCGCATGCTCTAAGGCTTCCTCCAAGGATTTACGCTCATCACGCTTCAGATGTCCCAATACGTGATTGATCATATCGCCACCGGTTGGCAGAATTCCCACACCGATGCGCACCCGCTGGAACCCTTCCGTTCCGCAACGGGCGATAATGCTTTTTAGTCCGTTATGGCCGCCGGCACTGCCCTTCTTACGAATCCGAATCCGTCCCGGATCCAAGGTCACATCATCGGATAACACAATCAGCTCCTCCGTCGGATCTACCTTGTAGTAATTTACAAGCTCTGCCAGAGAGTCACCACTGTTATTCATAAAGGTCTGTGGCTTTACCAGAAGGACCTTCTGTCCCTTGATATTGCCCTGTCCCACCAATGCCTGCTTCTCAATCTTTTTCACCGTAATGCCGTGGCGCTTGGCAATGACGTCGATGGCATCAAATCCCGCATTGTGACGGGTATGGCGATATTTTAATCCCGGGTTTCCCAGGCCTGCGATAATGTACATATTTTTTCCTCTTTCTTCTATATCTAAACACGACGAAAGCCCCGCTTTTTGCAAGCGAGGTTATTTTCGTTTATCTTATCACAGTTTTACGACAAAAGAAAAGGCTCCTACCCACCGGGGTAAGAGCCTGTAAACTACGCTTTTCTATGAAATTATGCCTCAGACGGCGGAGCCAATAATTCCTTCTCGTAGCGCTCTAAAATAATGCGCTGCAGTTCTTCTCTTGTGGAAGACTTAATTGGATGCGCTACATCCTTGAATTCTCCGTCACTGGTCTTGCGGCTAGGCATTGCAATGAAAAGTCCCTTCTCGCCTTCGATGATCTTAATATCATGTACTACAAATTCTTCATCGATGGTAATGGACACCACTGCCTTCATCTTTCCACCATTTTCAATTTTACGTACGCGAATGTCTGTTATTTTCATTTTGTGTACCCCTCTTGCTGATTACTCCCTACGAATCAGCCCCTGTTGCTGTAGTTTTTAAATGCCGTATCGATTGTTGTTCTCGGATACGATGCGAATCTCGCCGTCTCCGATGTAGGTTGTATCGGAAAGTAGTGTCTCGTTGCTTTCCACGATGCAATTCTCTACTCTAACATTATCACCAATATAAGCACCGTTCATAATAATGGAGTTCTTAATCACACTGTTATTACCAACGAATACCTTTTTAAACAATACAGAATTCTCAACCCTACTGTTGATGATACTTCCGGATCCAATCAAGGAGTTATGTACGTCGCTGCCCTGATTGAATTTCGCAGGTGGAAGGTCGTATGCCTTGGAGTAAATCTTCGGCTCCTCGCGGAAGAAGAAGTTCCGCACCTCCGGTTTTAAGAAATCCATATTGGTATTGTAGTATGCCTCCACGGTGGCGATGTTGCTCCAATAGGTGTCAATCATGTAACCGTAGATTTTCTTCATACCCTTATAGCGTACCAGAATGTCCGTTACGAAATTGTAGCGTCCTTCCTGATTGCACTGCTCTAACAACTCGATGAGCTTACGACGTCGGATGATGTAAACACCGGTGGATACAATATTGGAATGTGCCACCATCGGCTTCTCTTCGAAGTCCAGCATCAATCCGTCTTCCGCCAACTTCACGGTACCGAATCTGGTCAAGTCATCTCCCTCAGGTGCCTTGGCACATACCAATGTGATATCGGCCTGCTTGTTGATGTGGTACTCCAACACCGGATTGAAATCCATCTTGTATACGCAGTCACCGCTGGCAATTACTACATACGGCTCATGTCTGCGCTTCAAGAAATCAATGTTCTGCCACATGGCATCGGCGGTTCCACGATACCACCAGCTGTTATCTGCCGTAACGGTTGGTGTGAAGAGGAACAATCCACCCTGCTTACGTCCGAAGTTCCACCACTTGGAGGAATTCAGATGCTCATTCAAGGATCTCGCATTGTACTGGCTTAATACTGCAACCGTCTGGATATGCGAGTTGGTCATATTACTTAATGTAAAATCAATGCTTCGATAACTACATCCTACCGGCATAGCGGAAATCGCTCTTTTGTCCGTCAGGTTTTTCATGCGGCTCGAATTACCGCCTGCTAAAATGATTCCTAATGCCTTCATGCTTCTTCACCTGCCTTAATAATATAGCCGCCACTTTCAAGCTCATTGTTTGGATAGTCTTCCAAGGTAGTAACACCTCGGATTGCGGTATTCTTACCGACAGTTACTCCGGCCGGAATCACAGATCCGTCACCGATGGTTGCCAAGCCGAAGGAGTAGATGCTTGCGTTCAGCTTGCTCTCTGCTTCTTCGCCAACACCAATCTGTGCGCCTTCGCCAACTTCACAGTTCTCTGCAATGATGGCCTTATCTACGAATGCATTCTTGCGAATGGTGGTACTCTTCATAATGATAGAGTCCTTCACCACTGCGCCTTCCTCTACCACAACACCGGCACCTAGGACAGAGTTGGTAACCTCTCCCTCGATGCGGTCTCCGGCACCCACAATGGCCTTGCTGACCTTAGCGGTGTTGCCGATATACTGTGGCTCAATCATATCCTGGCTGGTGTAGATCTTCCAGAACTCCTCATAGAGGTTGAACTCCGGAATCAAATCGATCAACTCCATATTGGCTTCCCAATAAGAGCCAAGGGTTCCTACATCCTTCCAGTATGCATTAAACTCATAAGCAAAAATCCGCTTGTCGTTCTCATGCAAGTAAGGAATGACATGCTTACCAAAATCCAAGTTGCTCTTGTCTTTTAATGTAATGAGTGCATCTCGAAGCACCGGCCAGCTGAAGATGTAAATACCCATAGATGCCAAATTGCTCTTTGGCTTCGGAGGCTTCTCCTCAAACTCCGTGATACGATTCTCGTCATCCGTTACCACAACTCCGAATCGACTGGCCTCTTCCATCGGAACAGGTAATGCCGCAATGGTTACATCCGCATTGTTGGCCTTATGGAAATCCAACATTGCTTCATAATCCATCTTGTAGATGTGATCACCGGATAAAATTAATACATAATCGGGATTGTAATTCTCCATGAATCGGAGATTCTGATAAATCGCATTTGCCGTACCAGAGTACCACTCACTGTTGTCACTCTTTTCATACGGCGGTAATACCGAAACTCCCCCGTTGTTGCGGTCCAAATCCCACGGAATACCGATTCCGATGTGGGTGTTTAAGACCAAAGGTTGATACTGCGTTAATACACCAACCGTATCAATGCCGGAATTGATACAGTTGCTCAGCGGAAAGTCAATGATACGATACTTTCCACCGAAGGCGACGGCCGGCTTCGCGACATCCGAAGTCAGCACTCCTAATCTGCTGCCTTGACCACCTGCTAACAGCATAGCAATCATTTCTTTCTTCACCATACTCTAGTCACCTCGCGTCTTCTCTTCCCTGTAGTTTCCCCCTAAAAATCATGGGTTACGGTAAATTTAGTATAGCATATTGTCAGAAATTTGTTCAACATTTATCCAGAAATTCCACATTTTTTCTATGTTTTTGATAACTTTTACTACATATTGGCCAAGTGTCTACATTCCTCTACTACATCTGCCCCAGGTGTTTCATTTTTTTCCGAATTCTCCCTTCCATTTTCGCGGAATAACTAGGAAACAATTGCAAAAATTGCAAACGCGACTATAATAAGAAAAGACTCTTTTATGAGGTAGAAAGGAAACCTTATGTATAAGATAGATTTTTCCAAGCCTATGCACGTGCATTTCATCGGCATCGGCGGAATCAGTATGAGCGGACTCGCCGAAATCTTACTAGATTGGAAATTCACAATATCCGGCTCCGACATGAAAGAAAGCGACTTGACCCGCACCCTGAGTGCGAAGGGCATGCGCATTGCCTATCCACAGGCAGCCGAGAACATTACCGACGATATCGATGTGGTGATTTATACCGCAGCGATTCATCCGGACAATCCGGAGTTCAAAGCCGCTGTAGCCAAGCATCTTCCGATGTTAACAAGAGCCGATCTTCTCGGCCAGATTATGGCGCAGTACCAGCGTTCCATTGCAGTTGCCGGTACACACGGCAAGACTACAACCACCTCCATGTTAAGTCAGATTCTCCTTCGTGGACAGGATGATCCGACCATTTCCATCGGTGGTTTCTTAAAAGCGATTCACAGCAACATCCATGTGGGTGATTCCGATTTGTTCTTAACCGAAGCATGCGAATACACCAACAGCTTCCTGTCCTTCTTCCCGAAGTACAGCATTATCCTGAATGTGGAAGCGGAGCACTTAGACTTCTTCAAGGACATTGATGACATTCGCGACAGCTTCCATCAGTTCGCTGCTAACACTGCCAGCGACGGTGCACTGATTATCAACGGTGAGATTCCGGAAGTGAAGACCATTACCGAGGGATTGGACTGCGAAGTCATTACCTTCGGACATCTGAACTCCAACGATTACTTCCCACAGGGCGTCACCTATGACGAGCTTGGTTGTGCAACCTTCACCCCGATTTTCCGCGGTGAGGCCCTTCCGAAGATTACCCTTCACGTGCCGGGTATGCACAACGTAACCAACGCCCTGGCAGCCATTGCCGTTGCCCGCGCCATGGATCTTCCATATGAGCAGATTCAGGCAGGACTTGCGGATTTCGGTGGTGCCGGCCGTCGTTTCGAGTACAAGGGTACCTTCAATGGTGCAACTGTCATCGACGATTATGCACATCATCCGACAGAGATTGCTGCTTCTTTGGATGCAGCGTCCAATTATCCACATGAGCGTCTGGTGGTTTGCTTCCAGCCTCATACCTATACCCGTACATTGGCGTTTTTAGACGACTTTGCCAAGGTGCTGTCCCGTGCAGACCTTGTAGTTCTTGCAGATATCTACGCTGCCCGCGAGAAAGATGTCTATAATATCAGCTCTCGCGATCTGCAAGCGAAGATTGTAGAACTGGGTACCCCGTGCGAGTATTTTTCCTCCTTTGAGGAGATTGAAAATTATTTACGAAAAAATTCTATGAACGGTGACCTGTTGATAACTATGGGTGCCGGAAACGTCTATACTATTGGCGAAAACCTGTTAAAGTAAAAGTTATCCACATTATCCACACTCGAATCGGTTGATTTATTCCAATTTGAGTGTGGATTTCTTTTGCCCGTATTTCGGCTTTTTTGATTATTTATCCACATTATCCACATTCCCGCAAACCCTTGATTTTACTGGGTTTGTGGGCAATTTTCCCCTTTTCAATCCAAAATTGTTGTGCTATGATTCCGTTAGGTTAGAGAGAGGGAAGTATTAGCTATGTCTGATATTATGTTGCACACGAGTACCTCCCAGCAGGTGACTTGTGTTTCCAATACGTTTATTGACAATTTCATGAAGGACGCCAATGGGGAATACGTGAAGATTTACCTGTACATGCTCCGTTGCCTGTCCCAGGAGGGTATGGATTTTTCCATCTCTGCCATGGCAGACAAGTTGGATCATACACAGCGTGACATCAAGCGTGCCCTGGAGTATTGGGAGCGACAAAATCTTCTCCGCCTCGAGTATGACGAGAGCAGCGAGTTAATCGGGATTTGTCTTTTGGATCCGTACTCCACACCGACTCCGGTTCCTACACCTTCCGTAGCGCCGGTTTCACCTGTGGTTTCCACCGTATCCATGGTGACCCAGATTGCTCCGAGCACACCCGTTATTCCGCAGGCACGTATCTACTCCGCAGATGAGTTGGCCGTGTTATCCGCACAGACCGATGTGAAGGAAATCCTCCGCATCACTGAGATGTACACCGGCAAGCCGCTAAAGAGCAGTGACATCCAAACCTTGATGTTCTGGTATGATGAATTGCATATGTCCGCAGATCTCATTGAATACTTGGTAGAGTATTGTATCAGCAAGAATCATTCCAGCTTTCATTACATGAACAAGGTTGCTATTAATTGGGCAGAGGCAGGTATTACGTCCGTCAGCCAAGCAAAAGGGGAAAACGAGCTACGTTCCGAAAATACCAGAGCTATCATGAAAGCTTTCGGTATTTCGGGGCGGAACCTCACAGATGGGGAATTGGATTATGTGAAGCGCTGGGAAAACGAATATCGCTTCACTCTTCCAATCATCCAGGAGGCACAGAAGAGAACTATATTAACCATCCAGAAGCCAAGCTTCGACTACGCCGATTCCATTCTTTCCAGATGGCATAAGGCCGGTGTTGCTACACTGGATGACATTACAAAGTTGGACCAGGCATTTGATGCTACCAAGCGTCAGAAATCTGCTCCGGCTCGGAACACTACAACCGCTTCCAACAACCGCTCGAATCGCTTCCGTAATTTCGATGAGCGTGACTATGACTACGATGCGTTAGAAGCCAAGTTACTACAGAAACGTCGTTAGGGAGAAAACTAGAGATCATGTCATTAACAAATCATCAGTATGACCAGATTATGCGCCAATACGAGGCGCTTCGCTCCGAACGCGAGTCTCTGATTCACGAGCGCCGCGAAGAAGTGTACACCAACATTCCACGTTTCCAGGAGATTGACAATGAGATTGCAACCTCCAGTGTTGACCTGATCCAGGCAAGTATAGAGGGAGGGCTTACCGGATCGGTCGATACTTCTAATTTGCACAGCAAGATTGAAGCATTGATACAGGAGAAGATGGATTTGCTTCGTACCCACGGTTATGGTGTGGATTATTTGAATCCCCCATATCAGTGTCCGGACTGTAAGGATACCGGGTATATCGAGCACCGTCCGTGTCATTGCTTCAATCAGCGTGCTATCGATTTGCTCTACGCTCAGGACCATGTCCAGAAGATTTTTGAGCGTGAGAACTTCAGCCATTTTTCCTTAGATTATTACGACAACGATTATTACGACGATAAGGATGGCTCCGGATTGTCTGCCAGAGAGAATGCCATCAAGGCTTACGAAGAGGCCCAGCGTTTCGTTCGGGATTTCTCTACAAGACATGAGAACATTCTATTATATGGGGACACCGGCGTAGGCAAGACCTATTTATCCAACTGTATCGGTAAGGCGGTTTTGGACCAGGGCTTCTCCGTCATCTATCTCACCGCGTTCCAGCTGTTTGAGATTTTTGAGAAGAATACCTTCCATAAGAAGGATCGCTTCGATGACGATACCGTTCCTTATAAGAATATTTTTGATTGTGATTTATTGATTATCGACGATTTGGGTACGGAATTTGCGAATTCTTTTACCACTTCGCAGCTGTTTCAGTGCATCAACGAGCGTCTGATTCACAAGCGTTCTACGGTGATTTCTACCAACCTGAATTTGAAAGATATCAAAGAGACGTATTCGGAGCGTATTTTCTCCCGTTTCATCGAGAGTTATATCCCAATCAGCCTTTTTGGCAAGGATATTCGCGTTCGAAAAACCCTCGAAGAATTTTAAACCAACCTTGAAAATAGCGGAATTCTATGATAAAACTATTACGCAATATTAACACCATATATGGAGGATTCTATTCATGCCACGCAATGATGACACGTTAGTAACCCGTAAACCCATTGCTCCAGTCGGTCTAATCGCTCACAAGAGCATTTCTGAGATTGGCACCAAAGTCGACAAATATCTGGTAGATTGGAGAGCAAATCGTGCTTCCGATCACCTTGATGATATCGAGCGCACCACTTACCAGAGTGGTTCCTATCTCGTACCGGTGAACACACCACGTTTTGGTTCCGGCGAGGCCAAGGGAAGCTTTAGTCAGTCCATCCGTGGCTTGGATTTATATATCATGGTAGATGTTACCAATTGGAGTCTTACCTATTCCGTATGCGGTCAGGTAAATCACATGTCTCCGGATGACATCTATTCCGATTTGAAGCGTATCATTGCTGCTGCAGGGGGCAAGGGTAAGCGCATTACCGTAATTATTCCTTTCTTATATGAAGGTCGTCAGCATCGTCGTACCGCTCGTGAGTCTTTGGACTGTGCACTTGCTCTTCAGGAGTTGGTTGCTATGGGCGTTGATAACATCATTACCTTCGATGCACATGATCCTCGTGTACAGAATGCTATTCCGCTTCATGGTTTCGAGACCGTTTCTCCTACCTATCAGTTCATCAAGGGCATTTGCAAGAACGTGAAGGACCTGAAGTTAGATAACGATCATTTGATGATCATCTCCCCGGACGAGGGTGGTACCAACCGTGCCGTATACATGGCTTCCGTCCTGGGTGTAGATATGGGTATGTTCTACAAGCGTCGTGACTACAGCAAGATTGTAGACGGACGTAACCCAATCGTTGCTCATGAATTCCTTGGTTCCTCCGTTGAGGGCAAGGACGTCATCATCGTAGATGACATGATTTCTTCCGGCGAGTCTATGATTGATGTTGCCAGAGAGTTGAAGAAGCGCAAGGCGAACCGCATCTTCGCAGTTGCTACCTTTGGTCTTTTCACCAACGGTATGGCAAGCTTCGATAAGGCTGTAGAAGAAGGTCTCATCTATCGTGTTGTAACCACCAACTTAACCTACCAGACTCCTGAGTTGTTAAGCCGTGACTACTACATTAGCTGTGACATGAGCAAGTACATTGCTTACATCATTGATACCTTGAACCATGATTGCTCCATTGCTTCCTTGTTGGATCCATACGAGCGTATCAATTCCTTGGTTGAGAAGTATCGCGCTGGCGAATATTAAGATAATAATAATCCCGGGCATTACTGCCCGGGATTATTTTTATTCCTTAATATAACTGATATATACACTTCCCTGTGCCTCAAACAAGGCCTGGGCATCTTCTCCGCCCATCTTGTAGGTTCGATTCTGCAACGGATCGAATACTTCAATATTCACTGCATCATATCCGATAATCAGAAGCGCTCCACCCTCTCCGGTTCGTACGTAGACTGGATTGCCTATGGATACGTAATAGAGAACCTCCGATACGTTACATCCGGTCAAGTCTAAGATCTGATAATCCTTCAAGGTATTCTGTAATACGGTGATCGGTGTCTCGCCTCGGGCGATTAAGGTATTTACCTGTACGTTCTCGCCTTCCCGAACCAGCATTGCGCTGATACACTGGGAGGAGGCATCCGCTCCAACATCGTTGCTTCCCACTGCAATATCCCGGAATGCATTTCGATAAAGACTTCTTCCACGCTTCCAGATATATTTCTGAGTGTTATCCACAACAATTCCCATTTCTTCATCCGCCGCTGTGATTGCTTTGGTGACATTGGTGGTGGATAAGGTTACATTACTTCCTACATATACGTAGTATTTTTCCTGTGCTGCGGTGGCCTCTACGGATATAATCTTATCCTGGCTCTCCAGCACCAGACCTGCCACTGCATTCTTAATGGCATAGACGTGCTCGTTGGTATCCAGATTCTCCATTACAAGAGATGCAACTTCTCCTAAGATATCATCCGTCTCCATCTGGATGGATACCGCCTTATTCAACTCACCGGAACTGTTCATGATGGTATCCTGGGTTGCATCCATATAGACCCCATCGGTTCTGGTCACACGGTCCAAATATAAGGTGTAGGACTGCTTGGTCACATCGGTTACATAATAACCGTTCTTCTCATAAGTCTTGAGAACGTTAGCACCACCACTGGTGATGTCCACAATCTGTAGCTGGTACATCGGATAAATCTGGGTACCTGCTGCATCTACATCAATATCGGATTCCCGTACCAATCCGTATACCAGGTCATCTTCCATGAAGGCCAAGGGCTTTACCAGCTCTCCGTTCATGGCATGTACATCATAGATGTGTTCCGTCTCCAAATCCATCACATGGATGGCGCTGGCCACCTGGGTATCATCGATCCATGCAATGTATCGGCCACTGCCTGCTACCGCATACTGCTGGTCTACCATGTTGGTCAAAAGCTCTTCATTCTCTAAGCTCATCAAATCGACCTTAATCAAGGTACCGTCAATCATAATGTAGAAGCTACCTTGGGTAGACTGATACAACAGCTCACTAAATCCCGCATTCAGAATCTGATAGGACTTGGTGGACGCAATGAAGGCTTGCTCCTTGGCCAGCTTCTCTGCACTGTCATAATGGAACAAATCAATACCGCATTGTCCCTCATGGCTTCCGGAATTCATGTAACCGTATACCACGAAGTCCATGGTACCGCTCTCATCGATATTCAATAAGCGGATGTTGTGCTCGCCGTAATTGGTTCTTGGGTCCGTCAAATCACTTCCACGGAAGGAGAACACCTCTGTCAGTTCCTTGGAATTCTGATTGTACTCATAGAGGCTTCCGGCCTGAACGAATGCAACGATGGATCCCGTCTCATTGGACAAATAGGTCATGTTACTGTCGGTCACACCAACGGAAATCATATTGTCATTCACGGTAATCTGTGTCGGAATCAGCACCTGCTCCATGGAACGATGGTAATCCAACAGATACATGTGATCTTCGCCGTATCGGATTTTGAAATATTCTTCTACATTATAATATTCCGTCTGTCCGCCACTACCTCGCTGCATCTGGTAGTGGAATACGATGGCGTTATAGTTGCTTCCGATATCCGTTAGAGAAATCACCGGATCCCCCACCTGTACACCATCGAAGTTCTTCCATCCAATCTGGCTTAAGCTGGACTCGATAGTGACATACTGCAAGGTATCTTTGTTGGAGAACTCCGAAGTCTCCATATAATCTGTTAAGGATTCCTCGTTGCCGTTCATGGCCGCATCATGGAAGTTCTTGGCAAAATCCAGGCACTCCTGCGCATGTGCGTCCTCCTCCGGCAACAGAATTCTCGTATAGTAATACAACTCCCGCTCATCACTAAGCAGCTTAATCACTAACAGGTATTCCTGTCCGGCGTCGATTAAGTTCTCCAGCGTCGGGCTTACGGTAATCTCACCACTATTCTCATTGAAGTCCGCAATCTTGGTCTCCGCAATTTTACGTTCCGTATCCAAGCTTCGAATCTCGTAAGAAATCTCCGTTACCTTGGCTCCGTATGTATGAATCATCATCGGAAGCACGCGGCTCTCGTCCAACGGCACCACCGCATCACGCATGTAGCAGGCGTCCATCTGGCGTACATAGCCGTGAAGTTCATTTACCTCCGTGCCAAGCGCTGTCATAGATATGGTTGGCATGGTGGCATCTTCCATGTTGGATACGTTCTGGGGATCCTTGAAGTTTAGTACCACATTAAAAAAGATCAAGGCCAGTAAAAATATGAAAAACAGAACAATAATTCTTCGTTTGGTTTCTTTGGATAATCCCTTTTCTCGGAATGTCAGTTGCAATTTTCTTCTCCTATATATGAAACGACGTCATTTGCAATAGCGATTTTAAAATGATATAATTCACGGGATATTAACCAAGGTAGGTTATTCCCAGGGGGTTATTATGGCTACAGAGCATACGCATGAGCACCATCATCTTCATACCTACGCGGATGGAGATTCCTTAGGTAAGACTCATACCCATACAGTAATCGACGAAAACGGTGTAGAACACACCTATACACATACGCATTCCCACGAACAGACCAAGGCGGTCATCAATCGTATGAACCGCGCCATCGGTCATATGGAATCCGTGAAGCGTATGGTGGAAGACGGTCGTGATTGCAGCGAGATTCTGATTCAGATTGCTGCAGTTCGCTCTGCCATTAACAATATCGGTAAAATCATTTTGGAAGATCACATCAGCCACACAGTGGTGGATGCCGTACAAACCGGCGACCAGGATGTACTCGATGACTTGAAGGATGCGATCAATAAATTCATCAAATGATTATAACCCAACCCTTGGCCTGAATCAACGTTCTCAGGAGGTTACACATTGAAGAAACTATTGAGCAAGATCGGACACGGCATCCAGCGTATACCTGCCCTTCTCAAGAAAATTCATATTCCGACACCGAAGTTTGTTATGAAGCTTCGCAACTCTGCGCGTTACAATGCGTTCATCAATTTTCTGAACAAACACGCTTTGATTCTGCATATTCCGTTGGCTTTGGGCTTTTGCTTCCTGTTAGAGTGGCTATCCCGTCATTCTTTCATTGCAGCCTGCGGATTTGTAAGACATCACACGATTCCTTACTTATATAATTCCTACATTATCTTCTGTATTTTTACTTTGGTATTCTTGGTTCGCAGACGGACTTTCATGCGTATGATGGTAACTTTCTTTTTCTTAGTATTTGGTATCATCAACTGCATCGTCCTTTTGAACCGCGTATCTCCGTTTGGTTTTACGGATATTACCATGATCGGTGACTTGCTCACCATGCAGAATACCAACTATTTTACCAAGGAACAGGCTATGGTCTGCGTCATTGCCATCGTGATTTATCTGTCTCTCATGGCCGTGCTCTTCGTTAAGGGCAAACAGCAGACACCACGCATGAAGTTCATTCCGCGCTTGATTCTTGTGGTTGCTGCTTGGATTTCCATGCCACTGACCACCTATGGATTACAGGAAGCCGGTTTGATGGCTTCTTACTTCGGTAACTTATCTCAGGGTTATCTGGATTACGGTTATGTGTACGGTTTTGCCACCAGTATGTTGGACCTTGGTATGAGCCAGCCTCGTGGTTACAGCGAGGAGTCCATTAAGAAAATCGTCCAAGATACAGACATGGGACCGACGGAACTGACCACAGACCAGCCGGTGAACGTAGTTGTTATCCTGTTAGAGTCCATGTTTGATGTTTCCGAAGCAGACTTCATCGAGACTTCTGAAGATCCGCTTCCTTACCTGCATTACCTTGAGGAGAACTTCTCCTACGGACACCTTACGGTTCCGGTTGTTGGCGCAGGTACCTGTAACTCCGAATTTGAAGTACTTACCGGTATGAGCTGCCAGTTCTTCGGACCGGGTGAGTACCCACAGAAGACCATTTTAAAAGAGACTGACTGTGAGAGTGTGGCTGATATTTTCCATGAAATTGGATACGGCACCCATGTCGTTCACAACAACGGCGGTAACTTCTACAGTCGCCGCAATGCCTTCTCTATGATGGGCTTCGATACCTTCACCTCCAAGGAGATGTTGGATATTACCGACTATACCCCGCTTGGCACCTGGCCAACGGATGATATCTTGATTGATGCCACTTCCGATGCCATGGACTTAACGGAAGGTCCGGATTTTGTATATACCATTACGGTTGAGGCACACGGAGATTATCCGACCGAGGTCGTTGAAGAGAATCCGGTGATTACCGTCAAGACCAATGGTAAGGACCAGGCCAAGAATAATCAGTGGACCTACTACATTAATCGAATTTATAACGTAGACGACTTCGTGAAGCAGTACTGCCAGATGTTCGAGGACCGCGGAGAACCGACCTTAGTCATTATGTTCGGCGACCACCTTCCTACCATGGGTCTTACCGCAGATGAAGTTGCTCAGAACGATTTGTACCAGACCAAGTACTGGACTTGGAACAACTTCGGAATGGAGAAGCAGGATCAGGACTTAACCTCTTATCAGCTTGTTTCTACCTATATGAATCGCTTGGGTATCCACGGCGGTACCATCACCGACTATAACCAGTCCATGACAAGCGCAGGAGTGAACGCGAAGTCCCATAAATATATGGACGGCTTAGAGATGCTTCAGTACGATATCCTCTACGGTGATCGTTATCTCTACGGAGATTCCAATCCGTACCCGGCCAGCGATATCGTTATGGGCTCCAAGGATATACAGTTAGACCGCATCTACAACTTCAACGGCAAGCTCTACCTCTACGGTGACAACTTCACCAAGTGGAGTAAGGTGTACGTCAACGGCGAGAAGGTCTCCACTTCCTACAGCAGTGGTCAGTGCCTCACCATTGATGAAGATTCGGTGAATGACGGTGATTCCATCGTAGTGAACCAGGTTGGTTCCTCCTCTACGGTATTCCGTTCTTCCAACGAGATGATTTACTACTCCCCGGACTATGTTCCGGAGATGATTTCCTCCGATGAAGAGGAACCTACGGAAGAAATAGAAGAGTCTTCTGAAGATTAAGATTTATACAGCACCAATTATCTACGGGTAATTGGTGCTTTTTTTATTTACTTTTTTTCTGCAAGTGCTACAATACTTTTTGACAATACTATATCTGCTAGGGGTGCAGTGTTCTGCTGAGAGACGGCTTGTCCGTTAACCCTTAATACTTGATCCGGATTATACCGGCGTAAGGAAGCATCGTTACACTTCTCCTAGCATGATCAACAGGAGGAGTTTTTTTATGTCACTATTTTTTAATGCTGTAACAGATGATTGGGGAACGACCTACGCTTTTACACCGGCAGGCTACGGGCTGATGGTAGTTATCATGTTGGTGCTTTTGATTGCAGGCGCTGCTATTTTCGGCGCTCGTAACAAGAGCAAGTTCTCAACCAAGGGTATCGCTTTTTCCGCAATGGCCATTGCACTTGCAACCGTTGCTTCCATGATTAAGCTGATTCATCTTCCAATGGGTGGTTCCGTTACACTGTTTTCTATGATGTTCATCGTGCTCATCGGTTACTGGTTCGGCCTTGGTTCCGGTCTCACTGCTGCTATCGCTTACGGTATTCTGCAGATGATCATCGACCCTTACATCATTAGCCTTCCGCAGATGTTCGTAGATTACATCTTCGCCTTCGGCGCTTTGGGATTGTCTGGTGTGTTCCACAACTCCAAGCATGGCTTAGTGAAGGGCTATATCCTGGCTGTTTTGGGCCGCTACTTCTTCGCTATTTTATCCGGTGTGATCTTCTTCGGGTCCTACGCTCCGGATACCGGCATTCTTTCCAGTCCACTGTTGTATTCCGCAGCTTACAACGGCGCGTACCTTGGACTGGAGGCTTTGATTACTTTGGTTGTCATTGCAATTCCGGCCGTATCTCATGCACTGAATTCCGTTAAGACTTTAGCCGCTGAAGAGGCATAAAAATAACCCCTGCCGATGTTTCCATCGACAGGGGCTTTCTTTTGCTTTCTATTCGTTACGTCTCTTATTTACGTAATTGATCTGTTTCTCACGTCCGTTAATGACGATTGCAATTCCTGCTAACATCACACCTAGCGCCAAGAAGTATCTCGGATCAATGGAGAAGTCCGCGGTCTTCGGAGTGGAATCCTTGGTGTGGGAAGTTCCTGTTCCGGTAGATGTCTTGGTGGTTGTGGTTGTTGTGGTCTTAGAGGTGGTTCCTGTGGAATCCTTACCGGTTGTTCCTGCAGCAGCAACGGTGAAGTTCGCGGTTGCTGTTCCGCCGGTCCATACAACGGTCACGCTGTGGGTTCCTACGCTCAAGCTCTCTAAGTATGCATTGCTTAATGTAATGATGGTCGGTGATGTGGTTGCGGAGTAGTTACTTGCTCCCACGGTAGTTCCGTCCACCTTGATGCCTGCAAATTCGGATAACGGGCCGCTTCCTGTAATGCTGTAGGTTCCGCCGCTACCCTTGGTCCATGTACCGCCAGCTCCGGAGGTAATGGTGTATCCGGTACTGTTGCCCGGGTCGTTGGAGCCGTTGGCTGCCTGAACAGTTAATGTGGTGCTGGCTGTGCCGTCTACCCATACGATGGTGAAGGTGTGGCTGCCATTGCCTAAGCTCTCTAAGTATGCATTGCTTAATGTTACGACTGTGGAGCCTTCTACTACGGAGTAGTTGGCTGCATCGATGTTGGTTCCGTCTACCTGTACAGCGGAGAAATCAGCGTAGTCGCCATCTCCGGTAATGGTAAGGGTTGCGCCGCTGCCCTTGGTGTAGGTCTGATCAGCGCCCTGAATGATATCGTATACGGTAGAGCTTCCACCGCCGCCACCGCTTAAATCTCTGAACTCAATGTCATTACCCATAGCATATACATATGCTTGGGAACCCATCTCGCCCCAAATCTCGGATACAGCCCAGCCGGTCTGTGCTCCAATACTGGTCACTGATGGAGGAATTGTTACGGATGATACTGCTGATTCATTGAATGCGCCGTCTGCAATTGCAGTACAGGTATCCGGAATGGTGATGGTTGTCTTACCGTCCGGTACATTTACCAAAGTCTTACCATCTAAGGAATATAAGCAGTTATCGGAGCTTACGGAGTATGTTCCGCTTCCTCCGGATAAGGAAAATCCTAACAAGTTGGAACATCCGCTGAATGCATTCGGGTCTACGCTGGTGCAAGATGCCGGAATATCAATGGTCTTCAGACCCTTACAACCTTTGAACGCATCTGCAGCAATCGTCGTAAGTGTCGAAGGGAAATTCACGGTAGACAGGGTGGTACAATTATAAAATGTCTGCGCACCTAAGCTGGTAATTCCCGTTCCAATGGTTACAGTCTGTAATCCGGTGCATCCCTGAAATCCGGTTCCAAGATTCGTTACGGAATTCGGAATTGCAATCGACGTAATCTCGGTATGATCCTTAAATAAATCATCTTTGATGGTGGTAACTCCATCCGGTATCGTAATGGTACTGTTGCTTGGAATCGCCGTAAGTACGCCATTCTCCACCGTGTATCCATCATCTGCTGTTGTACTGGTACTGATGATTACCCATACGGAAAGCATGATTGATACCGCAATCAGTAGCCATCCTATTTTTGTTCCTCTTTTCATTTTGGATCCCCTATGAAAATAATGATTTACAAAATAAGTGTAGTTTATCTTTTTATAAACTACTACATATAGTATATTATCATTCTTTTCCCGTTTTGGCTATAAAAATCGCGCTTTTTTACTGGATTCTTTTTGCTACGATGAAGAGGCGACCGTCCTCCGTATAACTGTTACAGGTGGAGAGCGTTAGGATCTCATCCGACGGTTCTAAAGTCACATCACTCTGGTAGATAGCCAGGGAGTTTACATTGTCCACGAACTCCTGCCACTCCTCCATATTGTTGGCCTGGATGAAGTTGTAATAGCGGTAGCTGTTCTCATCCTGATAGGCCACTTCTGACAGCCCTACGGATACCACCTGGTAGAGGCGATGCTCATAGATGGTATTAAACTGGATGTATCGATACTCCTTGAAGAAGTCTTCCTGCAGATAATTCTTCAGACTTCCGAACATGGTTCCGTTCTTCATATTGTGACCATAAACCATGGTATTGGTGGTCGGATTCACGATATCACTGCGATAATCCACGTAAATTGTTCCGGCGGAATCCTCGGAGCCGTCAAAACTATGATTCAGATAGTAATCATTATCCTCTGTCTTCTGTACCACCGGGTAATCTACCTTAGTTCCCTGAATGGTCAGCCATCCAACCAAGTCCGGATTCTGCGAGAGGAATTCCTCATACTCCGGCAGAACCGTTAGCGTTGCAGGGTCAACCAGCTCATCTCTGGCAAAAGGATTGCTCTCTTCTACCGGTTCCGTATTCTCATCCCCTTCGACCGGCTCTTCCTGTGTCGTCGAAGTATCATCGGTTACAGCCGCCTGCTGCATCGCTTCCTGCCGTTCTCTGGCCAAGCGTTCCAACTCTCTGGTATGCATCACTTCCGCTACTTCGGCATAAATAAAGTACCCAAAAAAGGCAACCGCCAAGACAGCAGCCAGCCGTCCCAGCACCTTCTGGTACTGGAACTTCTGTGCTGCCTCCTTAGCAACTGCCTTATCTTCTAATAAATCCTCGGAGCCTGCTGCCACAATATCAGCGATATGTGTGGCAAACTGCTCTCCGATTGGGGACTTGAACGTAATCTGACCATCTCGCAGCATGTTATATAAGCGCACTGCTACTTCCTGATCATGAATGTCCAATTCCTGATTAATCAAATCAATTTTTTTAAGATCTTCCTGTGCATCCCGATACTCATGAAAAGTATCGAAGGTGAACTCTCCAATAGTAAAACGTTGATTTTTTTCCTGCATGTTCCTACTTTACGGTTACCGCGGATACATCAGAGTACTCACCGTACTCATCCGGATAACGGAATGCCCTTATCTTGTAATAATAAGTACTTCCTCTGGTCAATCCCACATCCGTAAAGCTGCTTGCATCTGTCTTGGTAATCGCAATCAACTTGTACTCGCCATTGGCCGTATTGCTACGGTAAATGATATACTTCACACCTGCATTGGTAGCTCTCCAGCTAACGGTAGCCTTCTTCGCTACAGTAGATGCAATAGAAATCTGTGGTGTAGAAATTCCCGTTGAGGTTGTAATACTATTCAGCAATCCGTAGTAGGTTGTTCCTTCAACTGTTACATAACTGTATGCTCTGAAGCTATAGGTGGTTCCTTCTGCAAGTCCATCAATGGTTGTGTTGGTCGCATTACCATTGTTTACATCTACGGTCTTCACCGGAACTGCACTATCTGCCTTCATAACATCTACACGATATCCGGATACATGATCCAGTCTATCCCAGGAAACAATCATTCCGTTAGCACCAACCGGAGTTGCAGCCACTTCACGCATGCGCTCCGGATAAATCTGGAACTCTTGGTTATAAGTGCCATAGAAGTTACCGATTCCGGTGATCGTAATGGTTGCCGGAGCAGGGGTTGCTCCTGTGCTTGTCTTACTGGTCGGCTTAGTATTGTTGTCATACACAATGGTGTAATCCTTATTTACTTCCAGCTCTTTTCCACGATAGGTTAATACCACCGGTGGGCAAAGCGGGTTGCCAGTATAGGTACTGTTGGCACCGCCGGTATACAATGCGGAAGCAATATTGGACTTCACAATATCATATGTTGTAGTTACGGTACTATGAATGGTTCCAATGGTAATCGGAATGGTTACAGTAACCGTACCTACATTTACACATGCATCTCCGTCAGAAGAGCTCTCATAGGTTACACCGTCTTCGGCATAACTTACTTCGTTACCGCTTGGATCGTAAATCTTAAATCCACGCTGCTTCTGCTCCTGTCCGCTGTAGATGACATTGTCCAAACCACTGTAAGATAACTCAATCTGAGACAGATCCGTTGTTACCTCAAAGGACGCTGTATAGGTATTTTTATAGTATTTATTATTTCCGGTAATGTCAACCGTTCCGGCGGTTGGGTTGTTATCGCTATCATAAGCGGTAAAGGTCACGCTTGTGCCAACGATAAAGTCATCTCCGGACTTCAAGGTCTTACCACCGATTACTGCCTCTACCATTGGAGTCAGGCGGTCGCCGGTATACAACTGGGTCGGTACGTTGCAGGTATTTCCGGTAATATCAAACGCATTGGATAAATCTGCGCAAATAACGAAGGTTGCACTTCGGCTTCCGGTGAAGCTTCCCTTACCACGGATGGTTACGGTTGCATCTCCAGGATTTACATTATCGGTTAATCCACCTTCTGCAGGGATGTAGTAATCCTGATCCTTTACCAATTCTACACGGCTTCCGTCTACCAAATCCTGGTATACGGTAATGTTCGGTGTGATCTCACTTCCGGTGTAATCATATGAGCGATCATTTACAACAATGGTAGTTGTATCTTCATTAAACTCACAGCCTCTAATGGTAAATGTACGCGTCAAAGTCTTGGTTGCGTAATTTCCGGTTAAGGTAACAGAGATTAATGCGTTATCACTGGCTTCGATATTATTGCTGTAAGCTACGTTGAAATCACTGGCTGCAATCTTCTCACCGTCTGTGAATACGCCATTGCCGTTGTTATCAATGTATACGTCCACTTCCGGCTTAATTTCCTGACCGGTGTAATCTGCATAATATACACCAGCTTCGGTCTGTCTTAGCTTTGGAACAATCTTTACCAGATTATTGTTACTGATTGTCTTCTCGACAATGCTATATTCTGCTTCCAATGTTCCATAGTAACCGGACGTTCCGATTGCCGTTGCGGTTACCTTCTTCACTCCAACATTGGTAATATCATCGGAGTAGGATAAGGTGTAAGCACGATTCTCTAACAGCTTCACGCCATCCTTATCTTTGATGGTGACTGCTGCAGGCTTCTGCGCTGCTCCATTGTACTCTAATCCGCCAAGTACTTCGTTGGATAAAGTGATGGAGCCAAGGCTCATATCCTTACCGATTTGGTACTGCTGTTCTACGAGTCCCGCATAGTTTCCGATACCCTTAATCTGCAAGGTTGCGGTTCCTGCATCCTTATTGTTCTTATATTCAATGGTATAATCCTTTGCTTCCTCCAATACATAATTGCTGTGGTCGTTATCCACCAACTTAATGCTATCGAAGGTTACGGCAGTGCCATTGTCATAATCCAATCCAATGGTTGCACCATAGTTGTAAGTTGTAGTTCCCTTGGTATAGGTCAACGTATAGTTATGGGTTGTGTCATGTCTTAAGGTCGTATCTTCATCACTGGTACTAATGTAACGTCCGGTGATGGAGTAGGTCTTATGAAGAGATCCAATAATGTTACCATCATCGGACTTCGGCTCGATAAGCATATCATACTCACCAATATCCACCATCTCATTACCACCGTTATAAGTTACCTTGTACTTGCTGCTTGGTAGCACTACGCCATCAATTGTCACGGTAATTGCAGGAGTTACCGGATTACCGGTGAATTCCGTTGCATTTCCGTCTACGGTCATGGTTCCGTTACGAAGATCTAATGGCTCAATATCGAAGTCATAGTACTTGTTACCTTCATAGTTCTTCTGAGTGGAAAGAACAGTAACCTTAACGCGGCCCACGCCGGTTCCTGCATTGGTTCCGGAAGGCTGAGAGATTTCGAAGTCCTTGCCTTCTTCCAATACGGTTCCTGTTGCGGAATCACGTAACTTCATTCCCTTTAACTGCTCTGCATTTACCGTATCTCCGGTATAGGTCACTGTCGGGAACTCCGGTACGACCGTATCGCTGGTAATGTTCTTCTTGTTAATGGTAAATGCTTTTCTGGTCACACCACTATAGTTACCATTTCCTGTAACTACAACGTAACCGGTTCCTGCATTCACATTATCTGCATAGCTTACCGTATACTCAGTGCTATTCAACTCTTTTGTACCGGATTTTACTGACTTAATGGTCGGTGTAATCTCACTTCCGGTATAGTAATAGGTTTCTGTATTATCCAACTCAATGGTCAAGGAATCGGATACGTTAATACCTTCAATGGTATAGGTTAATGTCTTCGTATTAAAGCTGTACGGATTTGCATTATTCGGTGATACCGTTGCCGTAATTACCGCACCTGCATTATTGAAGGTCGCACCGCTTCCCTTGCTGCTGGTGTATGCTACCGTGTAGCAAGAAGACGGAATTGGGATTGTTCCGGTTCCAATCGTCTGCTGCAGGTTCACTTCCTGACGATATGCAGAATCAATATCTCCATAGTTCTTCGTATTCGCCCATCCACTGGCTGTTGCTTTACTCAAGTCGTACTTAATACTATAGGTTCCACGTTTGTCTGTCGCAGTGGTTCCTTCAAACATTCCATTACCTTTCAAGTAGAAGGTTCTGGTATTCGGCGTACTAGCATCAATAAATACATCCTTGAAGTTGCTTGCTGAATGATCATACATGTATGTAAAATCAGAGCCCTCGCTCAATTCCACATTTCCATAATATACCGTTGGCTTCGGCTTAATATCGTTACCGTTGTATGCATATACTTCTGCTAAGCCATCCCAAGTCAATAAGTTTGCATCAATGAAGACTTTTACATTATCAATGCGCAGTGTTCCCACACAGAACTTATTTGCACCTGCTCCGTTGATGCTAATGGTTGCAGCATTGGAAGCCTGTGTTAAGTTTGAAGTTACAAATGCATATCCACCAGCAGGTAAGTCATGTCGGTTATGGCTTGCATCTGTGGTATAAATCTTCACGCTATCAGTAGAAAATTCGTTATTTGTTCCACGGTAAGACCACTTATCATTGCCGTTGTAAACAAGCTCATTCACACCGGTTGGAGTCAAGCCTTCTACGCCGTACAGCGTGGTATCTGCCAAATCCAGATAGATATCAAATCCGATATCTACACGCTGGTCTGCTTCACCTGCTGCCGGTGCACTCGGTACTCCATATACACCGTTGGTTCCGGTTGCTAAGCGTACCGTTGCCCGTCCAGGATTGCTGTTATTCTCATAGGTCAATGTATAGTCGGTACCATAGGTCAGAATTTGTCCCTTGTACTTTACGGTAATATCATCTGCCGTTAAGGTGATGGCACTTCCGGTGTACTTCTTGGAAGAAGAGGTCAGTGCCACTTCTGTTGAACCTTTATCCAACATTCTACGCACAATGTTAAAAGTAATACTGTTGCTACCAGTGTAATTACCATTAGCCGTAGCATTAATCTTTACCGTTGCCACGCCCGCATTGGTATTAGCACTATAGGAGTAAGTGAAGTCTTTGTCTGCACCTGCCTCAAGCTGCGTACCGTTATATGTAACGGCCGGCTCTGGTGTTATTGCAGCTCCTGTGAAATCCATATCATCAATTGCTGCTATCTCAGCATCTGCTAAGTCTGCTTTTCCAATAGTATAGAGAATATCTACGGTGCTATTACCATCAAAGTTGGTTCCTGCACCAGTGATAGTTCCAGTCTTATCACCGACTGCTCCAGACATTGAAGGTGGCGTATAGGTAAAGTCCGTTCCCTGGGTAAGTGCAGTTTCTTTTAATACTGCATTACCATGGATCGCATCCTTTGGTGCATAGGTCAACGTAAACTTTGGTGTAATGGTGCCGTTCTGGAATGCATAATTCTTGGTAAACTTACCATCTGCATTTACCGTAGCATCCGCTGCATCACCTTCAAATCGTAAGGTGTAGTTTGTTGTATCAATTGGAGCCGGAACAATGTGATAGTACTTCACAAGGCTTCCATAATGGCTTGCTCCGGTACCGGTTACAGTAACCTTAACAACGGAATTTACATCATATCCATTGCCGGATACCGCTTCGCATGCCACGGTATAGTGAACACCCTTCTCCAATGTAGAAGATACTGTATCTGCAGGGACTTTTCTTGCAGCTACTCTTACGTCTGGTCCAATTTCTGCGGTTCTTGTTTCACCCATGTACCGAACATTTACAACATCATATCCATTGTACTTGGTGGTTGCCGCATTCTTAGTAATACGATCTGCAATAACAAGCTCACTCTTCGCTTTTACTGTATCGCTAATATCGATACCCTGATTATAGGTAACGATTCTCTCGCCTTCATAGTTGCCCTGACCCACAATCTTCATGGTCTTGTCAGCGCCTGCTGCATCGGTAGGATCTACCCATGCGATAGTGTAATCACCCTTATCGGAAGTTGCAGATTCATCATACTGCTTCAACTCACCGCCCGGTCTTGTGGTACTTGTGGTACGGTTGCTATCCTTTACCACTACGGTACTGTTATCTCCAGCCGTAAAAGTATCGGTATTAACGGAAATACGGCTATCATTTAAATCACACTTGGTGATGGAGTACGTAATGTTTATGCTTCCGGTTCCTGCATAGTTACCGATACCGGTAATGGTTACCGTTGCTCCATTTCCTGCGTCAATATCGTTAGCGTAGGTCAAGGAGTAGTCACGGTTTCGAACCAATGTAGCATCTCCGTCCATTACCTTAATGGAAGGCTTACGTTCATAGCCATTGAAAACCGCAGTATAAGAAGACAGGTAATTGGCTGTATTTCCTGTTACGCTTAAATTCTCATATGAAACAACTTCTGAGCCTGCTACCGTATAGGTAATCTGGCTTCCGATAATTGCACGGGATACAATCGCAAAGTTTCCGGTTGCTGTTCCGGAATAATTGCCAATACCGGTAATGGTTCCGGTTGCTGTTCCCTTATTCTTATTATTGGTATATGTAATGTTCTCAGAATAATCTACACCGTAAGTTAACTCCACGCCGTCTACGGTAACAGAGCTTGGCTTTGGTGTAATCGCAGAACCGGTATAACTGGTATCTGCAAATGTTACAACTGTATTGGATGAGGTCATGGCCTTCGGAGTAATAGTGAAGCTTACTGTCTTCTCATCCTTATAATTTCCTTTACCGGTTGCAGTAACAAATGCTGTTCCCGCATTGGTATTATTGGAATACGTCAATTCATAGTCGGTGTCTGCGCTTAAGGTATTACCGCCTACCGTCACTGTAGCATCGGTTGGTGTATAAGCACTTCCACTAAAGATATAGCTTGTGGTGGTAAGGGCCATGGTTCCACCGGAGATGGAAGCCGGCTCAATGGTGAAGGTAACCGGCAAACGCTGTACACCATAGGAATCTCCCTGGGTTACGATGGTTGCCGTTGCTGTTCCTGCATCGGTATTGTTGCTCCATACAACGGAATACTCGGTATTGGTCAACTTAGATCCGTTCAAACGAACCACAGTTGTTGGTTTGATTTCATTTCCGGTATAAGCCGTTGTATATCCGGATGCATAATTATTGGTGCTACTTGCCAAAACACTGCTATCGCCAATTTTAACCGTAGCATCCGCAAGATTTGGAACAATAATAAATGTCTCAGTTGTAGAACCTGTATAGTTTCCACGACCCGCAATTGTCACGGTTGCTGTTCCAGGGTTCGTATTATTGGAAAAAGTAACCGTATAGTCGGTACCTTTTACCAAGGTGGTAGAAGTATCATATGTAACCGTTACGCCCGGTTCTACTGCACTACCGGTGTAAACCCACTTGCCATCGCTGGTGCTGGCACCGGATAAGGTTACTGCAATCTTGGAATTGTTGCGCAAGTTTCCATAGAGTACGAATGTGGTACTAATCTCACCTGCATAATAACTGCTATAGGTTGCTTTTACCGTTACATTACCCGGCTTCGTAATATCGGACAATTCATAGGCAAATCCCGGATTTGATACCGCATTGCCATTCTTATCATATACCTTGATTGCTTCAAGGATGTCTGCGCGGGTAGCGCCCACATAGAGGTCTGCCTCTTCCGGTACTTCAATGCGATATACATCCGCTAAGGTGATTCCTGCATCTGCGGTTGCTTCTACATCCACAACTTCCTTGGTTCCGGTCAGGTTGCCTGCGCCGGTTAAGGTTACTTTGTATTTGTATACGTAGTTGGTTCCAACCAGACTTCCGCTGGTGCGAACTGCTGTAGCGGTAAAATCCGTTCCATAGCTTAAGGAAACACTTCCAAGCTTCACACCGCTTACTGCGGTAACTTCGCTTGTGGTTGTATCAATGGTAAAGGAAGCTGCGCTTACATTTACGCTACTCATATCTGCAGCTTCAATCTTATACTCTCTGCTGGATGCAACTCCACCATAGTTTCCTACACCTGCTACATTTACGGTGTAAGTTCCAACATCTTTTGCTGCACCGCTAACAGTATAATCCTGATCCTTAACAAGAGGAGTGGTACCCACCTTGGCGGTTACTTCCGGAATCTGTGTGGTTCCGGTGTAGGTTAATGTGGTGTTGGTATAATCTACTGCTACTACAGAAACCGCTCTTGTTGCTTCGGTATCTGCCGCATTGCTTGTATCTGCAGTAATAGTTGCTGTTCCGGTTGCTACAGCGGTGATCACTCCGTCATTATCAACCGTTAAAACACTTGGTTCAGAGCTGGTATAGGTAATGGCACGTCCATATTTTGCATCTGCTGCAACAATCTGTCCGGTCTGACCCACTGCCAAAGCAGTCGGGCAACTGGTTATGGTGACTTCTGTCTGGGGAGCTGTTGCTGCCTCTAAGGTCAGCTTCAACTCAGAACCGTTCGGGTCTGCCTTGGTTGTAAACAATGTTGCTGTCACCTGTGTGAAGGTTACAACTACATTTACAGAAGCATGTGGTGCGATTAATGCATCGATTCCGCTAACATCTACCTGGCCAATTGCAGATACGGTTCCACCCTGGGTATTACCAAGCTGTGCACCGGTATCGCCATCATATGCTGTCACAGAGAAGATTGCACTTCCGTCATTGACGGTTCCTGCATAAAAACTAACGCCTGTCAGCTTCTGATAGGACTCTCCTTCATTTGTGTAGTATTCCTGGATACTATCTCCTGCATGATATTCACCTGCATCCACTTCGAAGCTGGATGCGTATGCGTCTACATGCAACGTATTCCAGTCGACGGACCAGGATCCAATTGCTGTAGCGAGTGCAAGAGACAGCGCGAGTGCGCGTTTACAGAATTGATTTGTGCTGTGATACTTTTTTGCCATACCTAAACTCCTCCTATGGACTGATTGATCACTTCAGTCGAATAGTCGTTTTTTGCATTATTTTCACCGTTTTCACGGCTTATCTCTTTCGGTTTTCCCACCCAAAAAAGAGCGCAATAATACACTTCTGGTAATTCTATCGGAAAGTATCTACTTAAAGTTTATACCAAAAAAGCGAAAAAATGTAGATAGTTATCCACATTTTCTCGCTTTGAGTTGATAAGTGTTTCAATTACACTTTTATGCGTTTACAATCTTGCCGGTGTAGAGCTGGTAATACTTGCCGCCCTCGGCGATTAACTCGTCATGGTTACCACGCTCGATGATGCGTCCGTTCTCCATAACCATAATGCAATCGGAGTTGCGAATGGTAGAGAGGCGATGGGCGATAACGAAGGTGGTTCTGCCATGCATCAGCTTATCCATACCGTCCTGAACGATTTTCTCGGTTCTGGTATCGATGGAACTGGTTGCCTCATCAAGAATAAGGGCTGGCGGATCAGCGATGGCTGCTCTTGCAATGGCAAGAAGCTGTCTCTGTCCCTGGCTTAAGTTCGCACCGTCGCCGGTGAGCTTGGTGTCATAGCCCTGTGGCAGCTTCCGGATGAATCCGTCTGCGTTAGCCAGCTTTGCTGCTGCAATGACTTCTTCGTCCGTTGCATCCAGCTTACCGTATCGGATGTTTTCCGCTACCGTTCCGGTGAAGAGGTGGGTATCCTGCAATACAATTCCAAGGGAACGACGTAGGTCTGCCTTCTTAATCTTGTTCACGTTGATGTCATCATAGCGAATCTTACCGTCCTCAATATCGTAGAAGCGGTTGATTAAGTTCATGATGGTTGTCTTACCTGCTCCGGTTGCACCAACGAATGCGATTTTCTCTCCCGGATTACCGAATAAGGTAATGTTATGCAGGATTTGCTTGTCTGGGTTGTAACTAAAATCAACATCGTTAAATGTGATTTTTCCGGTCAATTTCTGATAGGTCGTGGTACCTTCTGCTGCATGATAATGCTTCCATGCCCAGAGGCCGGTGTGCTCCTTGGTCTCGGTTAACTGGCCGTTCTCTTCCTTGGCGTTGACTAGCATTACATATCCGTCATCCACTTCCGGCTCTTCATCCAACAGGGCGAAGATTCGGCTGGCTCCGGCCATTGCCATAATAATGAAGTTGAACTGCTGGCTGACCTGGTTGATTGGCATGTTAAAACTCTTGTTGAAGGTTAAGAAGCTCACCAGCTTACCAAGGGTCAGTCCCGTTGCGCCGCTAAGTGCCAGGGCACCGCCCACAACTGCTACGATTACATAGCTGACATTTCCGATCTGTGCATTTGCCGGCATCATAATGTTGGCATAACTGTTGGCCTTGCTGGCACTATCAAAGAGCTGCTCGTTCAGCTCGGTGAACTTCTCGATGGCCTGTTCCTCATGATTGAAGACCTTCACCACCTTCTGGCCGTTCATCATCTCCTCGATGTTACCGTTCACTGCCGCAATGTCCTTCTGCTGCTGCATGAAGTACTTACCGGACAGCTTCGCCAGGTTCGCTGTAACAACCAACATCACACCTACCATCAGTAAGGTTACGATGGTAAGCGGAATGCTTAAGGTAATCATGGATATAAATACCATAATGATTGTCATGGCACTGTTAATAATCTGCGGAATACTCTGTCCCACCATCTGACGTAAGGTATCAATATCATTGGTGTAGGTGGACATGATGTCTCCATGGGCATGGGTGTCAAAATAGCGAATCGGCAACTTCTCCATGTGCTCAAACATGGCGCCACGCATCTTGCGCAGCATACCCTGGCCCACATATACCATAATCAGGTTATACGTGTAGGTTGCTACAATTCCGATGACATAGAATCGAACCACCTTCAGCATGGCTGCTGCTAACGGACCGAAGTCTCTGCTATGGTTTTTTACCATCGGTACAATGTAGTCATCTACCAGATGCTGGATGAACAAAGTTCCCTGAATATTGGCAAATACAGAGATAATAATCAATACCACTACGGCTATTAATTGAATCGGGTAGGTGGAAAAAAGAATCTTAAACAGTCTTCCCAAGGCGCCTACCGATGCTTTCATTTCTTCTTTGGAAGCTCTTCTGTTTGGTCTTGGCATTATGCATCCACCTCCTTCTCATCAAAATCTCCCGTTCCTGCGCCGGTCTGGGATTCATATACGTCACGATAAATCTCGTTGTTTGCTAACAGCTCTTCATGGGTTCCGATACCGTTAATCTTGCCGTCGTCCATGACGATGATGCGGTCTGCATCCTGAACGCTGGAGACACGCTGTGCGATGATTAACTTCGTGGTTCCCGGAATCACCTCCCGGAATGCCTTACGAATCTTGGCATCCGTCGCGGTATCTACTGCACTGGTACTGTCATCTAAGATCAATACCTTCGGTTTTTTCAACAAGGCTCTGGCGATACACAATCTCTGACGCTGTCCGCCGGAGACGTTGGTTCCGCCCTGCTCAATATAGGTGTTGTAACCATCCGGCATCTTATCGATGAACTCATCGGCACAAGCCATCTCGCATGCCCGCTTGCACTCTTCCTCGGTGGCATTCGGATCGCCCCAACGGAGGTTCTCTAAAATGGTTCCGGAGAACAATACATTCTTCTGAAGTACTACGGATACCTGGTCACGAAGGGTCTCTACGTCGTAGTTCCGAACATCCACGCCGCCAACTTCGATATTACCGTCAGTTACGTCATACAATCTGGAAATCAAATTCACCAAGGAGGTCTTGGCACTACCGGTTCCACCAAGGATTCCCACCGTCTCGCCGCTCTTAATATGTAAGTCGATATCGCTTAACACGTTATCCTCAGAGGAGGCGTTGTACTTGAAGTTCACATGGTTAAAATCGATAGAACCGTCTGCTACTTCCATAATCGGATGCTCGCCATTGGCAATGGATGGCTCCTCATCCAATACCTCAACGATACGCTGTGCAGATGCGGTACTCATCATAATCATAACGAATACAACCGACAGCATCATCAGGCTCATCAGGATGTTCATGCAGTAGGACAAAAGGCTGGTTAACTCGCCGGTTGTGAGAGTTGAATCAACAATCATCTTAGCACCATTCCAGCTTAAGAGCATGATACAGGTGTATACCGCTGCCATCATGGTCGGCATCATAATTACAATCAGTCGCTCTGCGCGAACGGACAAACGATAGATGTTCTGGTTCGCCTCATTGAACTTGGCAATTTCATGATCTTCTCTTACGTATGCTTTTACCACACGGACCGCGGAGACATTCTCCTGGACACGCTCATTCATGGCATCATAGCGCTCAAACAACATCTTAAAGCGCTTGTGGGTCATTGGCATGACGATAATCAAGATGACCGTAAGAATTGCCACTGCTGTTAAATAGATGGTAGACAGCTTCGGGCTGATGGTGATGGTCATAATCACAGCAACAATCAAGCTGGCCGGTGCACGGGTTCCCATACGCAGTAACATCTGGAATGCGTTCTGCACATTGGTTACATCCGTTGTCAGTCTGGTAATCAGACTGTTGGAGGAGAACTTATCAATATTGGCAAAAGAGTAAGTCTGAATACGCTCAAACATGCTCTGTCTCAAGTTCTTAGCCAATCCGGCGGATGCATATGCTCCGCATTTTCCTCCCATAATTCCGGCAAACAGACCAATGCCTGCTGCCACTAACATTTCCGCACCTACTACCAAAATATGGTTCATATCGCCGGCGTTGATGCCCTTGTCGATAATGGACGCCATTAACAGAGGAATCACCATCTCCATCGCAACTTCCAAAAGCATGAAAAGTGGCGTTGCAATGGCGTATTTGGTATATTCCCGCACGCGTGATAATAGTTTACTTACCATTTACACAAATCTCCTTCCTTCGCATCTTTCAAATTCTCAATCATCTGGGAAAAAACCTGCTGAAATACGCTGATTTGCTCTTCCGGCACGTTCTCAATCATCCGCTGTTCAATCCGTCTGAAGTTCTCCATGGAGTTCTGCTGGAATCGAATGCCCTCTTCCGTAAGAGCAATCTTCTTCAGGCGGGCATCATGGCTGACGGCCACACGCTCAATATATCCTGCATGCTCAAAACTCTGTAAAATCGTGGTCATGCTGCTTGGTGCCATGTGGAACTTCCGCTCTAAGTCCTTCTGATAAATATCATTCTCCCGCTGCTCATATAAATAACCAATAATCCAGCCATGGGTTGCCACGGTACGATCATCAATGTATTTCATCTGAAGCTTTACGAATTCCTGCTTAATCTCCCGATCCAATAAATGCATCTGGAACATGATATTCTGCTGTTCGTCCACGTCTTTCACCTCCTTTTTCTAATTCGATTGTTCACAATTCGAATAGTTCAATGTCGAAGTATTTTCTATTTTATACCCTTTTTTCAAAAGTGCAACCGCTTTTTTCATTTTTCATACTTTTTTCATAATTACCTCAACGCCCTTTAATTATTAGAGTTTTATGGAACAATCTTGTTTTTTTGTTGCATATGCATTATTTCTTTTATATAATGGGTTTGTTCACATGTGTGTATTGTTTTTACATGAGCGTTGGAGGAGAGTTAATGAAACACGAAAGTACAGATTTACGCGTGAAGCGCACACTAAAGTGCATTCGCGATGCATTTTATGAATTAATTATGACCAAGGACTTTAACCAGATTTCCATTACGGAGCTGACAGAGAAGGCGGACATCAACCGTAAGACCTTCTATCTGCACTACACTTCCTTGGATGATTTGGTGGATGAGATTGAGCATGAGATGGTAGATGAGCTTCTTGAGAAAATCGAAGCTACTGCCGGCAGCTTGGATGTTGCTACCTGCATCAATATTTTCTACCACTACTTGGACGAAGGAGACCCGGTTCAGAAGAAGCTTCTCTGCGACCCGGATTACTACTTCTTCTATAATAAGGTAACCAATGATGTTTTAAATAGTAGTTACTTCCAGCATTTCTATGAGATTACGGAGCATCCGCATCTGGTTCGTGCATACTGCGTTGCCATTACCAGCATCTTCCGTACCTGGTATTCCGATGGACGTAAGATTCCGCTTCAGACCGTAATCGATTATTCATCCCAGCTTCTCTTGGATGGCTACAACGGCATCGAGAAGCACATGTAATGATTTTCGTATTCTGCGCCTTATATCAGGAGGCTTCGAATTTCATATCGCATTTTCACCTGAAGCGGGACTCCTCTGAGTCCATGTTTCAGGTCTTTCGCGGGGGCGGCATCATCCTGGCCATTACGGGCGTTGGGAAAAATGCCGCTTCCGTTTGCGTTTCCAGGATTCTTACGCAGGAGCGTCCCGATGGACGTTTGGAATCCGGGGATTTGATCCTCTCTTTTGGCTGCGCCGGCGGTCTGGGCTTCGCCAGAGGAGAGATTCTTCAGGTGAATCGCATTATGGACAGTGACTCCCGGCGTTGGGTCTATCCGGACCTTCAAATGGTAACGGACTTCCCACAGGCGCCGCTGATTTCTTCCGGTATGCCGGTATGCCTGGATGCATCCGAGGAAGCGTCCAACGGATTTCTCTATGACATGGAAGGAAGTGCCCTCTATGGCGCCGCTTCCTACTTTGGCGGACCACACCAGATTCTGATGTTTAAAATGGTTTCTGATGCCCTGGCTCCGGATTCCATTGATGCAAAAGGTCTTGCTACGCTAATGGGCGCCAACCTTCCGCCACTTTTGGAATGGATGGAGGGACTGGTACAGGAGGAATCTGTGGGTGATGACTCCGTGAATGGGTTGGAAGAACAGCTTGTAAGGGATTTTCACCTTAGCGCCTACCAATCCTATGAGCTTCACAACCTGCTGCATTATTGCACCCTTAGCGGCATAGACCCATCCCCAATTATACAAGAGTTATATGATAGCGAAGCCCTTCCGGCTTCCGATAAAAGGAAAGGAACCAAAGTTTTTGAACAGTTCAAATCCAACCTCCTTACATCCGTCCGATAAACGGCCAATTTCATATCGTCATGCCTTCGAAGTGGTCTACGTGGAAGAAGGGGTAGATTCCCAACGCGTATCCGAGATTCTGTCTCTGGTACAGCCACGGGAAGTCATTCCCATTCACCACTACAAAGACGTCTTCTGCCGCCCTCACCAGGATGTGGTATTACAGAAGCAATCTCCGGCGTTGATTCTGGCCAATAAACGCACCCCTTTTTTCTACCCGGGTGCACCGGTATGTCAGAGTTTTGGGAATGAGCACTTCTATTACACTTCGGTGGCAATGAATTGCCTCTTCGATTGTGAGTACTGTTATCTGCAGGGAATGTATCCCTCCGGTAATGTAGTTGTTTTCTTGAATTATCAGGATTATCTCGATGAATTAAATCATCTTTTAACGCAGCATCCGGTGTATTTATGCCTCTCATATGATACGGATTTGTTCCCTTTGGAGGCGATCAGCCATGCCATTTCCTTTTGGTTGGATGTCGCATCAACTAAGGAGAACTTCCGCATGGAGATTCGTACCAAGGCAGCTCCTAAGGACCTGCGTCCACTGCCTAACGTATACTATGCCTTTACCATTTCACCGCAACCGGTGATTGATGCCTATGAGCACCGGGCCGCTTCCCTGCAGAATCGCTTACGCGCCGCTAAGGAAGCCATCCAGGCCGGCTGCAATGTCCGCTTGTGTTTTGATCCTATGATTGTGGTCCCGAACTGGGAAGACATCTATAAAGAAATGCTCCAAGAAGTCCTATCTACGGTTCCGATCGAACAGCTTTCGGATGTCAGTATCGGCTCCTTCCGTATTTCCAAGGACTATTTGAAGATTCTACGCCGGGTACGACCGGACGGAGCCATCGGATTCTATCCGTTCCAATTAAAAGACGGCTACTATCACTACCCGGACGATACCGCACAGCGGATGCAGTCCCTTGTCTATGACGCCATTGCTTCCCGTCTGCCGACAGAACGCATCTTTTTTGATCAAGAATCCTTATAAAACCAAAAAAGCTCGATGGAATAATCCATCGAGCTTCTCTATGTCGAGGTGACGCGATTCGAACGCGCGGCCTCTTGCTCCCGAAGCAAGCGCTCTACCAAGCTGAGCCACACCTCGCCTTGGTTGACTTTGCGTCAACGTTGATAGTATAGCACTCCTACTTCTGAGAATCAAGAACTTTTAGTCTAAAATCAAACGTAATCCGCCGTAAATTCCTGCATCATTTCCTAAGGTTGCTAATGCAATCTTGGTATCCTTACTTGCATGGAACACTTCGCTGGTGAAGTCCTCCATCATGTTCTCGATAATGATGTTGCCGGCCTTGGAAACACCGCCTCCGATGAGGACGATTTCCGGATTCACAACGTTACAAATCTTTGCAATCAGCTTGCCAAGCAATCCGCACACCGTCTCAACGATTTCTACGGAGAGCTCATCCTTCTTCTTGGCATAATCGAAGACATCCTTCGCAGTCAAATCCGCAATGTCACGGATTGGGCTGGCCTTCTGGCTACGGTCCATATGACGCTTTGCCAGGCGAACAATACCGGTTGCAGATGCATACTGCTCGATGCATCCGTGGTTACCGCAGTTACACTCCAAAATCTCATCCGGATTTACAACGATATGGCCAATCTCGCCTGCTGCACCGTGATGTCCGGTAATAATCTGGTTGTTAATAACAATTCCGCCACCGATTCCGGTACCAAGCGTTACCATAACAACACTGTCGCAGCCCTTGCCGCCGCCCATCCAGGCTTCGCCCAAAGCTGCAATGTTGGCATCGTTTGCTGCACGAACCTTCATGCCGGAGATTTCTGCTAAGTCCTTCTCGATCGGAACAACGCCCCATCCAAGATTTACGCAACGATTCACCACACCGTCCGGAGTTACCGCACCCGGAACACCAACGCCGATGCCCTGTACGTCATCCTTGGTAATGTTGTTCTCTGCCATCTTCTCATAAATGGCATCGGTAATATCCTTCAGAATGTTCGCTCCGTTGTTGGATGTGTCGGTTACAATCTCCCACTTATCCAACAGCGTTCCGTCTGTTTTGAAAAATCCAAGCTTGCAGGTGGTTCCACCTACGTCAACACCAAATCCGTATTCTTTCATGTTCATTTCCCTTCCAACTTCTATGGTTCTATTTCGTTGTTACCTTCAGGAGCCCCTTCGCCGTGTTCCGTCACCACTTCCGTGGTCTCTTCCACAACCGTCTCCTCCTCTTGCTCACCCTCATTGTCCTCCAGCGGCTCCGGCTCTAACTCCTCTACCACCATGGGATCAATAAAATCAATCGGTACCAAGCCCTCATGAATCTCTGTCATATAGGTATTCCAGATTTTCATCGGCGTAGGAAGTACCGTCTTCGGCAGGGTCTGTGGCATATCATATCCTACCCAAACGCCTGTCGTATAGTATCTGGTATATCCGATGAACCAACTGTCCTTGTTGTCATTCGTTGTACCGGTCTTGCCTGCACAAGGCATGTCCTTCAGGCCGTAGCCCTTCGCGGTACCTTCGGTCAAAACGGATTCCAAAATATCCGTCATCTGTCGTGCCGCATCCATCTTGTAAACCACCGTCTCCGTCCGATCCGTCTGATACAGAACGTTTCCTGCCGAATCCGTGATTTTGATGATGCATGTCGGTTCGCGATAATTACCATCGTTTTCTATTGTAGCATATCCTTTGACCATTTCAAGTACGGAAACACCATGGGTTAAGCCGCC
>JAEEGF011442631.1_pt1 | contig 131057 bp, 169 predicted proteins | sample 9134171 | NCBI WGS metagenome assembly JAEEGF01 (sample SAMN16246542, study PRJNA631951) | gut metagenome | biome: gut microbiome; feature: rumen; material: AP-attached | host: Bos | place: Iran: Karaj | collected 2018-10 | reverse complement strand
TAAAACGACCATGCAAAAATTTGATGAATTGGCTGAGGGGTATCTCGGCCTGGTAGAGAAACAGAAAGAGAGTGAGGGCAAGGCTGTGGACAGCTTTACACGTGGCGACATGGAGACGTGCTTCGTCGCCGGCGCACAGTCGATGGAGCGGCTGCAGGAGGGCTGCACGGGCACGTTCGGACAGGCCATCGGCTCGCTCAAAAACGGTTTCCTCGTGCGCCGACAGGGATGGAACGACAAGGGGATGTTCCTCTTTATGCGCCCCTGGTGCGTGCTCGACGACAAGACGATCATCAACGACGTGAAGTCGCTGCCCTACAACTTCAAGGAGTGGGTGAAGGCGCATCCCAACGATGCTCGCCAGCGCGTGTTCACCGAGTACATCTGCATGAAGGCCGCCGACGGCACGATAGTCAACGGATGGCTGTCCTCGCAGACCGACATGCTCACAGACGACTGGGAGCTGGTGAACCCGGAGGAGTAACATTAACCCCCTAAAAAACATCAACGACAATGGGAAAACAGAAAAGAAGCGAGAACACGTATCAGAAGATTCAGACCGTGTTCAAGAGAGACGAGAAGAATGTGATTATGCCATTTGCCGAGCTGACGCAGCCGGAGTTCGACTTCCTGCGCGACAAACCGTGGCGGTGCGAGGAGAAGATTGACGGCACCAACATCCGGCTGGAGGTGCAGCGACTGGCCATCATCGACGACGAAGAGTGCGACAAAATCTACCCCGGCGACTCGTGGGAGCAGGTGGGCAGGCAGGAGAGCGACATCAAGGGCGTGAAGTTCGAGGTCAGCTACAAGGGCAAGACCGACAATGCCGACATCCATCCCCGCCTGATGAAGCACCTCACCGAGACCTACCCCAAGGAGAAAGTGCTGGAGGCGCTGGGGCTGAAGGCTGTCATCATGCGCGACGAGTGGCAGGACTATAAGTGGCAGTCCATCGACGACATCCCGCAGCGCTACACCATCTACGGCGAGGGCTACGGCGCGAAGATCCAGAAGAGCGGCGGCAGCTATCTCTCGCAGTCGAACGGCTTCATCGTGTTCGACGTGAAGGTGGATGACCTCTATCTGCAGACTATCAACCGTGACGTAATCGCCATGAAGCTGGGCGCCCCGGTAGTGCCCTTCATCGGCATGATGACGCTCGACGAAGCCATCCAGTACGTCCGCACGGGCTTCAAGAGCCGCATAGCCGAGAACCCCGACTTCATGGCCGAGGGCCTGGTCATCCGCAACGAGCTGGGGCTGAAGACGCGCCGTGGCGAGCGCATCATCACCAAGCTGAAGACCTGCGACTTCCAGAAGTACCGCCAGGTGTACGGCACCGACGAGCCCGTGGAGCAGCGGGTGAACAGCCACATCGGAGAGTAACCGCCGCAAGGCACAGTTTTAACATCATTCACAACTAAGACCCCCGACCGATGGGCTAAACGGCAAGAGAATTATGCTTTACAAAGAATTTATCGCAGAGACGGCTCAGAAGCTGATGACTACAGAAATCCTTAATTTTGACACCGATGAGATGAATCCCGAAAACGGTGACCTGAAGAACCTGGCCAAGGGCTGCATCGCAGCCGCCAAGGTGCTGGCCGATGCGCTGGAAGAGGACTACAAGAACGAGCCCGTGGACGGCGGCTTCAAGCGCTGCGCCGAGAAGGAGACCTTCTTCGACAACTACGTGAACTGGAGCAAGACCGTCTGACGAGTAACCTCACGTGTCAAGGCGGGCGGTGTGGGCAAGCGTGAGGCCCACGGTCCTTTTCATACCGTGCCAGCATCGTCCGCCAGTTTTCTAAACAATTAAGAGCGATATGAATGAGAAAGAAATCAAGCAAGTGTTCGACGACGTTCAGCAGCGGCTCGACACTCTTCAGGGCAGCGATGCCTCGTTTATGTTTATCGGCCATCAGGGTAACCATTTTGTGATCAGCGGCAAGACCAACGAGATTTCGGCGCAGATACTCTTTGCAATGATGCGCTATCCCGTCATCCGCGACATCATCAAGCAGTGCGCCTCGCGCTACGACGACCTGAACGCCCAGTACGGCAGCAATGTCCGCAACGTGAAGATGGATCACCTGATAGAGCAGAACTCCGGGAATGAGAATTAAAAACGAATTAAGAGCGATATGAAATACAAACAAGCAGAACATCAGACCAAGTACGACTATACCCTCTGGTATGGCCACATCAATCAGTTTCAGCCCGACCTGCGCAAGTTCTATTCTGTGCAGTCGCTTTTCCGCCATCGCGTAGTAGCCACCCGCCGCGAGTGCAACTGCGTAAGAAACAAGACGGGCGAGCTTATCAGTCTGGAAGAACTTTCGTTTGGCTCACGCAAGGCCGCAGCCCGCTACGTCCGCAAGCACTTCCGCGAAATCAATGAGGATCACCGCCGCCGCAACCACGGCGAGGACTGTACTCACGTAGCCGCACTGCGCCACCTCTGCCACAACAAGCAGCCGCTGTATATGAACATCAGCAGACTGGAGAACTGAGCGTATGGGAGAGCAATCACAACAACCCGCAGGACTGGGCAGGCTCTACTTCTGCCCCGCCGAGGAGTTTGAGCGACTGGGCATGGACGCGCCGATGACGGAGATACACCTGAAGGAACCCGCAACGCTCTCGCCCGGCATGCTGACCTACAAGGACACCGACGACAAGCCGCAAGGCGGATGGCCATCCCCCATCTCGTTCCACGCCACAGCCACCGTGACAGAGCCCGCCGACGTGCTGCGGCAACTGACGAAGGGCGCACAGACCTTCGACGTGACCATAGAGCGCAAGCTTCCACGGCTGCCCCGAAAGATGAAAAAAGCCTACCGCAGCGACTACCCCCGCAATACGAAGTGGAAGCGCAAGGTGGCCAACCTGATACGCCGCCAGTCGCACACCCTCCACGACTGCGAGGTGGTGGTCACCCCAGAGCAGCACGACCGCCTGGCCCGACAGCTCAACACCGTCACCATCACGCCGAGAGAGCAACAGGCAGACTGAATAATTTTTAATCCAATTTTCAACTAATTTCTCGGCTCGAAAGAGGCGATGACAAAAACAAAAGAGCGATATGACAACAGAAGAATTGATTCAGGCATTTCCTGAGTGTGAGAAAATTAAGCGCGAGGACATCGCGACGTGTATCACCAAGGCCATGACGGAGGAACGGTTCTATGCCGAAGCCAGCGACAAGGTTTACCACAAGGCGCACGAACTGTGGCCGTATCAGCGCGGACTGAAGGACGACGACCCAGAGCGCGTGGCCTACGAAGCATATTTCTGGGGCAACACATGGAAGGGCGTGGAAGCACCTTTCAAGAAGTGGCAGGAAACCTTCGAAACGGAGTTCATCGCCCAGCACGGACAGGTGCGAACCTTCGACGAAGCCTGTCAGACGGCAGCCGACGAGTGGGCGAGGATGATTTTCGGCAACCACATTCAGAACAACGGCGACCAGTCGGATGCCGGCGGACTGGCAATGGTGCTCGGCACGCTGGCCAAGGACAAGGCAAGCAGCGGCTACGGCAAGGATGTAATAGACAAGTTCCGCTCACTGATGGCTGACCATTACCGTGGCGGATGCCGTTGGAAGAGCGAGAGAGGAACGGAATACCGCGATGAGCCTGACGTTGACTACAACCCGTCGGAGTCACTTTTAGGATTGCTTGTCAAGGCTGGGTGCAAAGAGGACGATGCGAACAATATGTGTCCCTGGAAGACGGGCATCACCATCAACCAGCGCGACAACTCCGTCTGCATCCATGGCTATCAGACGGCAAGGTATATTTGACGCTTAACAAAACGAATTAAGAACGATATGGCAAGAGAAGACATTGAGAAGAAAGTCACCGACATACTGGTGGACATTCTGGGCGTAGAGCCCGAAGAAGTGAAGAACGACGCGAACTTTGAGGACGACCTCGGCGGCGACTCCCTCGACTGCGTAGAGGTGCTGATGGAGATAGAGCACGAGTTTAATATCCACGTCAGCGATGCCGATGCCTATCAGGCAAAGACCGTCGGCGACATCTGCGACATGGTGGAGCGATACGTGAAGTGAGCAACAGAAACAACAATTAAGAGCGATATGAAACGAATAAAGGATTTTTTCAAGAGCATCGACGGCACAGCGGCGTGCTACATGATTGCCGGCATGCTGATGCTCATCGGCATTGCCGAACTATGCACGGGCCACTACCTGCGGGCCGTGAACTCGTTCCTCTACACGTTCATCGTGTTTATAACGACCGTGACAATCGGGCAGAACAAACGCCTGGGAAGGCTGCTGGTCATGCAGCACCTTATCATCTGCGAGCTGGAGAAGCAACTGAAGGACAAGACCGGCAGCGATGGCGACAATAACGAGAACAATAAGCAAGAGGAGGACGAGAAATGAGAATACCGTTTTTCACAACGACGAGTGCGCCTGTACAGACGGCGATGCTCGTAGAGATGATACGGCTGCTGCAACAGTGCCAGCAGATGATGCCCGACGCGGCGATGCCGGAAGCCCCGGAGATGACGGAGCAGCAGCGCAAGCTGCAGGAACTGGGCTTCACGAACACGGTGGAGATACAGCAGTGGCGGCGGAAGCAGAAAGCCTGGCGGAAGCAGGTGGGCGCAATGGCAAAGGCGAATAAATACAAGCGCAACCTGCGCCACTCGGTGGAGATACTGATAGACGCACGGCGGACGTATGGCGACGATACGCTGCTGATACCCTACGGCGACTTCGAGCGGCTGATGCGCAAGTACAACCTCGTGTGCGGACCCTTCAAGGCCTATAAAGGCCGTGTGCCGCTTGGCAAGATGGCCGACATCGCCCGACTGAAGAACCAGCCTGCCGCCCACTACATCAACCGTCTCTTCCACATCAGCGGCTATCGCGTGCTCAGCTCGTGGACCTTCGGCGGCATACCCGAATATCTGGTGCGATTCCCCTATACCAAGAGCGGCAGCACCTATGGGCGCGACCTGCACGACCAGCCGCAATACGACTGGGACAATCTGGGCTATGAGCTGAAGATCGGAGCGGCAGAGGACTTCTTCATCTGCGCCCCGGCCAAGGACATGGAGAAGATGCACCGCGTGTATTCCATCAGATCGGCGAGCGACCCCTTCGTCTGCGCCCACACCGACTGCGGCATACTGGTGTTCACCCGCTGGGGCGAGGAAGCCGACGACAAGGTAGTCCTCAAGTATGAGCAGGCATCCCGGTGGCTCGACCGCGCCAAGGAGTTCATCAACAGTTAGCCACAGCGTCGCGGCGGGTTTATCGACTGACCAGTTAACGGTTATTCGTGTTAAACAAAAAAAGAAGAGCGATATGAAAGCAAGACATCTTATCAATATCCTGGAGGCCGCCGACCCGGAGAGCGCCGCCACCAAGTTCGGCGAGACGTATAAGAGGAAGGAGGACTGACGCACTATGGCAGACTTAGGCATTATAATGGTGTATATCGGCGAGCGGAAGAATCTGCGGGGCGCACAGCGTCGGGTGGGCAATGTCTGCAAGACCCCTCGCGGCTTCCACTACTACGACGGCAAGCACTGGCTGCCGATGGACGTGCCGAAGCGGATAAACACAAAGGAATGTTATGCCAGCCAGCAGAAGCTCCTGAATAATTTTTAATCTAATTTTTAACTAATTTCTCGGCTTGAAAGAGACGATGATAAAAAACAAAGAGCGATATGAACTTTATACAGAAAGCGAAAGAAGCCATCATGAAGGTGGAGCACACCGGTAATCTGGTGGTGGAAAAGCTGGAATACGACATAGACCCGAACGGCATACGAAACGCCAAGGCCACGGTACTCTTCGGGAAAATACTGAATGAAAGGCGCGACTACACGATGGAATGGGACAGGGAGAAGGAAGAGTTCGCCAACGTCAACCCGAAGACCGACCTTTATATGTCGTTCAAGAGAGCATACAACGACTTCAAGATGAGTCAGATGACGGAGCGAGAACTCTTCGACCTGCTGCGGAAGGCCAACCGCCGCCGCAAGTCAGCAGAACGTAAGGTACGCATACTACGCGACAAGGTACGCTACATCAACCGCGACGCCATGAGATCCATCGACAACCGCCACCGTGTAATCGAGGAACAGTGGGAGATGATGAGAGAACTGCAGCGGCGCGGCCTCGTATCGTCTGAGGACATGGAGAAAGTCATCTACGACGTGTCACGCATAAAGAAGAAATTATAACTCTGAACTATGAACTATGAACTAAAGTCAATCCCCCAGTCTTGGAGCGAGCTCTCGTGGCGGCAGCTCACGGGCTGCTGGCAAGCGAAGATGCGCTACGGAGGCAATGTCGACGTGGCGCGGGCGGCAGGACTGCTGGCCGTGATAACCGCCGACCAGGGCGGCTACACCGTCAGCCGTGGCGATGCCGACCCCCGCACCGGCGAGCAGCAGTATGTGCTATCTACTCCCCTCCCTCAGCAGGGAGGGACTGGGGGGTGGGTCTTTACGGCCCGCGAACTCGCACACCTCGCAAGGGAGGCGATGCCGTGGTTCGACTGGCCCTATGGTGACCAGGGCGACAAGGAAGAGCGCGACGAGCAGGGCAAGGTGATCCGCGAGCGCCGCGAGGGACACCCCGGCTACGTCCACCCCAACCAACAGGACTGGCGGGACGCAATGGTGCTGACGGAAGAGACGGTCGAGGTGGCAGGCGTCACCTTCGCCCTGCCGCAGGGCGCGTGCTCCAACATCACCTGGCACCAATACCGCTCGCTCCAGGCCATCGCCCCGCAGCTGTGGCAGGACGGACTCACGGACGACGAGGCACGCAGCCTTCGGGCGCAGTTCCTGGCATACATCCTCGTACCGGCATTGCCGACGGAAGAGACCGGCGACCGCTTCCACAAGCGACCGACGTTCCGCTACGATGCAGAGCGGGCCGAAGCCAGCGTCCAGTTCTGGGAAAACCAGTTGAGAGGTGAGGGACATCAGCCATCAGCCATCAGCCATCAGCCATCTCTCCTCTTCCACATCTGCTTCCAAGTATGGCAGACGGCGGTGGCGAACTTCTACCCCTCCGTCTTTCCCCTCCTCTTCGGCGGCGGCAAGTCCGACCCCCTGCACACCGCCCTCACAGGAGAGACCGACACCATCAACGCGGTGATGAAGTACCAGGGCTACAGCTCGCCAGAGCAGGTGTATAACACCGAACTGCCCATCATCCTCGGCACGCTCAACACCATGAGTAAAGAGGCCAAGGAGATAGAGAAGATGAATGCGAAGATAAAGAGGAAGTGAAGTCTGATGGCTGATGGCTGATGTCTGACGGCAAACAGAAATTTACGACCACAAATTGAACGAATGTAACGAATTAAATATAAGGAACTATGAATTTTGAAAAGAAAAAAGAAGTGGCAAAAGTACTCAACCGTTCCATCATGAACACGATGATGGAACAAAATGTACCACTCGAAGAGTGTATTGAGATTATAGGAATAACTGTCGCAGCAATATGTGGCGCAGCACCCACACCTCTTGAACCAAGAGAGCAGATTGCATCATTCCTTGCATCATTCTCAGCGACACTTAGTGCTGGAGTAGAAACCAAGGAGAACTGACCCATGATGACACACAACAAAATTTCACGCTTCTTCAGCGAGGAAGACGTAAAGAAGGCTTTCCGGCTTCCCGACTGGTCTGCGGGTACGGAGGTGGTGTGCTACTGCCGCTCTACCGACAGCCGCGATATCATTGAGCAGATAGCCCAGCGAGTCGGATGGAAGATTGTGAAGTACGTTCACATCGACGAACTGCCGATAGCCAAGCTCTACAAGCCAGGTCTGGTGATGTTTGCCAAGCGCGAGGCGGTGGAGTGGAAAAGAGATTTAACAATGCCGAGTTACGAAGAATGGTGCAATCAGATGCTGGGCGGTCTGCGTCCGTCGGACTGGGATAAATTCATAGTAAGATAATTAAATAGAATACTAATGATACCACCTACCAACTGCCCATACAAGGAGATGACGGCACCGCCATGCTGGAGCTGTCCGAATTACAATGCCGACGTGGACGAGTGCTCTCTGAGCTGCCTTGCAGTCCGCACCGCCAACCATACCTCCAACGACGCGATGAACGCTGCGTGGCAATCCGAGACCTACGAGCAGCGACTACGCCGCTACGAGCACGACCGCCAGCAACTGCTGAAATTATCGAAAGAGGCTTTGGTTGACCTGATTATCAAGCGGCCAACAATGTTTTGACAAAGTAGGATATAAAAACAAAAGAGCGATATGGAAATCATGGAGAAAAGAACCGCAGAAGAGACGCTGGAGTGTCTGCAAAAATACGACAAGCAGTGCGACGAGGAAATCCAGCGCGTAAAAGAAGCCTTCCGCAAACGCAAAGGATTGGCTCTCGACAAGTGGGCCTACGACAATGCCCGCTTCCATCGTGCTGACATCATCGAGAGTCATGGCACCATCATCCTCGTTGACAGCAGGAGAGGCTGCAAGAAGATGTATGCCAACGAACTCTACGTGGAGTACCGAGGCCCGCAGCTGACTCGTAAACTGGAGCCGCGCAAGGACGGACAGATCATGAGCATCTACGACGACGGGCGCGAGGTGAAGAAGATTGCCACCGGCTGTATCAACCGCGACAATAGCGTGTCGGCAAAACAGGAGGAGGACTGAGCGCATGAAGACAATTCCCATGAACGCCACCAACGGCGAGACATTCTCGCGCATCTGGCGCATGGCACAACATGGCACGTTCGACGGACTCCGACCCGACGATCCCTATCTGCAGCAATGCCGGTGGTGGCTAGAACGGTTTGAGTGTATCGTGATACTGACCCGCGACGTGGGCTACCACACATCGGGATGGTGGAAGAATCCCGACTATGAGCGGTGCTACCACCTCTCCATATCTTTTCCCGGCGGCATGAAGCGCTCGCGCCTGGAGTATGTCGTCAAGCAGCTCTTCGGCGATGACCGCCGCTGGCTGTGGTGCGAGGGACCATACACGGAGGAGGGTAAGAAGTGCGGCGTGTTCCACTACCGATTGTTCTGCGACCCCGCATGGCAACCGCTGAAGCCCCGTGGCGAGGTATATACCCGCGAGTTCACCGAGGCGGGGTGGAAGAGCTTTTCAGAGCTGCATCAGCTGTAAAGTATCGCACACGGGGCCGTCCCCTTGTAACAAACAGAAATAAACAAAACGACTGAGGGTTGATATACAACATCGACCGATGGAGCGCCTGCGCAAGGAGCGACAGCAGCAGCGACTGGAGTTTGAGGAAGAAGAAGAGTAAGTATATAAACAATTTAAAGCTACACAAAATGAAGAACGAAAAAGAATTACTCATGCTGTTCTATGACAGCGACAACTGCCGCGAGGTGCTGCGCCAGCCGTTCCTGCAGGATGGTAAGGTGTGCGCCTCCGACGGACATGTACTGATACGCATCGACAGCAGCCTGTGCGAAGACAGCTATGACGAGAAGCCCGGCGGACTGACACCGCCACGGACTGCCTCTGTGGTACCGGCGGCGACAACCGACATTGCCGTGACGCGACAGCAGATAGAGCGGGCACTGGAACAGGCCCCCGAGGAGCGCAACCGCCAGTGCCCGGAGTGCGGGGGCAGCGGCGACGTGACGTGGGAGTACAGCGACCGCCACTACCAGAGACACACGATGGAGGAAACATGCCCCGTGTGCGACGGCTCGGGCACCGTCGATGACTATACCGTCATCAAGTATCAGTTCATCTTCTGCGGCAAGCCTTTCAGCTATCATTACGTGAAGACGCTGCTGGCCGCTATGTCGTGGCTCGACATCGACACCATCCGACTGGTCAATGCCGACGCACAGCCCATGCTCTTTAAGCCAGAGAACATGGACGTGGAAATCCTGCTGATGCCACAGATAAGGGATGGCAGTCTGGACAGCGTGACGGTGGTAGAGAAGAAGGAGGAAGAAGCATGAACAACAATATAGCTGCATTATACATAGACCTGTTCTGTGGGGCGGGCGGCACGTCGAGCGGTGTGGAGTATGCACGGCTGGACGGTAGGAAGTGCGCCGAGGTGGTGGCGTGCGTCAACCACGACGCGAATGCCATCAAGTCGCACAAGGCCAACCACCCGCATACGCTCCACTTCACGGAGGACATCCGCACGCTGGAGCTGTCTCCGATGGTGAAGCATCTGGAGAAGAAGCGCCGGCAGTACCCGAATGCAAAGGTGGTGCTGTGGGCGAGCCTTGAATGCACCAACTTCTCGAAGGCGAAGGGCGGACAGCCGCGCGATGCCGACAGCCGGACGCTGGCCGACCACCTGTTCCGCTACATCGAGGCGCTGCGGCCCCATTATATTGAGATTGAGAACGTGGAGGAGTTCATGTGCTGGGGTGCGCTCGACGAGAACGGCAAGCCCGTGAGCCGCGACCAGGGCAGCGACTACCTGCGGTGGGTACGACAGGTGCAGGCCTACGGCTACGACTTCGACTGGCACGTGCTGAACGCTGCCGACTTCGGGGCCTATACCTCGCGCAAGCGCTTCTTCGGGCTGTTTGCCCGCAAGGGGCTGCCGATAGCGTTCCCCGAACAGACCTTCGCCAAAAACGGCGACGAGGGCGGCATGTTCCACCAGTATCGGCGGTGGCGGGCCGTGCGCGACGTGCTCGACCTCGACGACGACGGCGAGAGCATCTTTGTGCGCCGCAAGCCGCTGTGCGAGAAAACGCTGGAGCGCATCTATGCCGGACTGGTGAAGTTCGTGGCGGGAGGCAAGAAGCAGCACGAGGCGTGGATATTGAAGTACAACTCAATGAACCAGCAGAACCACCACAATGCACCGTCCATCGACGAGCCCTGCCCCACGGTGGCCTGCCAGAACAGGCTCGGACTGGTGAAGTGCCAATTCCTCTCGAAGCAGTTTAGTGGCGACCCAGACAGCAAGAATATCAACATCGAGCAGCCTGCAGGCACCGTGACCACCATCGACCACCACGCCTTCGTGACGGCATACTACGGTAACGGATTCAACTCGTCGATTGATAGTCCGGCGCCCACCGTTACCACCAAGGACCGGATTTCACTGGTGAGTACGAAGTTCATAGCCAACGAGTACAGCGGCGGCGGTCAGCTTTCCAGCATTGAACAGCCAAACCCCGCCGTACTCACTACGCCCAAGCAGAAGATTGTGTCGGCGCAATACCTGATGAACCCTCAGTATCAGAGCGACGGCGGCAGCATCGACAACCCCTGCTTCACGCTGATAGCGCGGATGGACAAGATGCCGCCATATCTAATTACCACCAAGGAGGGCGAGGTGGGCATCGCCATCTATGAGAGCGACAGCCCCTGGACTCGCAAAGTGAAGGAGTTTATGGCCGCATACGGCATCGTTGACATCTGTATGCGCATGCTCAACATCGGCGAGCTGAAGCGCATCATGGGCTTCCCCACCGACTACGTGCTTATCGGCACGCAGGCCGAGCAGAAGAAATACATCGGCAACGCCGTGGAGGTGAACATGAGCCGTGTGCTCTGCGAAGCCCTGTGCAGGAAGATTAAGAGTATGAATCAATAAAAGGAAACATTATGAGGACAATTAAATTCAGAGGGCAAAGAATTGATAACGGAGAATGGGTGTATGGCTATCTCTATCAGCTGCCATTGCCGACTGGAGTTGGATGTATGATTCTGACCACAAACAACACCCACGAAGACAATTCAATAGAGCCTGAGTATCATCTCGCTTTTACCTTATGGGTAGATTTATTCCCCGTGAAGCCGGAAACCGTAGGACAGTACACCGAACAGAAAGACAAAAACAGTCAGGAGATTTATGATGGAGATGTCCTTCGTAATATAGATGGATTGAAGAGAGTAGGTAATGAATGGATTGATAATGTCCACATTATACCTGTTGAGTATAAGGAAGCGAGGTTCAATATTTCCTGTCTGTCAAAAGTACTTGAATATACTGAAGTCATCGGCAACATCTACGACAATCCAGAACTGCTAAACAAAAAATTAAGCGTATGAAAATCTTATCAAGGCCAAAGAAGAATGCCGAGGAGTACGGCAAGTGGGCAGTGAACCCGTACATCGGGTGTAGTCACGGTTGCCTGTACTGCTATCTGAAGAAAGGCCCGTCGGGCGAATATCTCGGACAAGATCACCCCGTGCTGAAGAAGGGTGTGGTGAGTAACGACCATGCCTATCACCTGGCGATGACCGAAATCATCGAACACAAGGACGAAATCATCCGCGACGGCGGACTGTTTATGACCTTCACCAGCGACCCGTGCCTTCCGAATACGCGCAACCTGTCGCTGACCATCGCCCGCGATGCCGCCTACCAGATGCGCATCCCCGTGATGTTGCTTACCAAGGATGCTACTTTTCTCAACCTCGATTCATTTACCGAGCAAATACTTGGATTTGACAAAACAGAACAATGGAGACGCAGTATTCCCTTCTATCACACAGGCCACGGACGGCTCAACTTCATCGACAATCCGCACTTTACCAGCGACCCCGACCCCATAGCATTCGGATTCACGTTGACAGGTCACGACGAAATGGAACCCAACGCCTCGCCCAACGCCGAGCGCATCAAGACCATGATGCAACTGACAGAGAGGCACTTCAAGACCTGGGCCTCGATAGAGCCGGTCATTGACTTCGACTCCAGTTTCCGCATGATACAGCAGGCGCTCGACGCGGGCTGCCGGCACTTCAAGATCGGACTGATGACCGAGCGCACGAAGGTATGCCGCAGTGGATTCACGCTGGGCGGCACGACCTTCGAACCCTACGACCCCGCCCGCTGCCTGGCTTTCGTGCAGGACGTGATGACGGCTACGCGAGACCGCGCCACGGTGTACTGGAAGCAGTCGTTCCGCGACTTCATCGGTGGCACCGGCAAGCACCGCCTGTTCAGCGACGACGAGCTGCACAAAATCTTCGACGACTATCCTAATGCCGTCGGCAAGGACTGGAGTATGTTTTCTGAATGATTAAGGCAATAACCAATTTAACAAATAGTCAAGCAATATGAAGTACCAACCACAACACGTCAACCTATCGACGGACCCTGCCGACATCGTGAAGACGATGATGGCAGAAATCGGCGCGGCACTCTACCACAAGCGCAAGGCTTATGGCGGCACACGCAAGTATGAACTATGGAAGCAACAGCTGCATCAGCAGGCTGTCAGCCAGCAGAAGGACCAACTGTCGGACATGACGGAATGGATATCGCGGGCAGGCAACCGCTGGGTGATGTACTCGTCGGAGGAATATCTGCCCAACGTGGCACGCTCGCTGCCATGCCATGCAGCCTTCATCTACTACGAGACCTACGCATCGTGCGGGGCCTTCTTCCCCGTATTCCCTGAAGGCGGCAGGAAACCGAATGGCACCGCAATCTTCACCTCCCATTTCTTTCAGCGGCTGTCAGAGCGGACAGGAATCCCCTATCGCTCGAAGGCCATGATACAGGAGTTCATCAGCTCCAACTTCATGCGCTCCGTATCGAACCAGGGTAAGGTGGGCGGCGAGGCTTATATGCGCTTCCGCTGTGGCTATGGCATCGGCATAGTGAAGCAGTTGGACCCGTTCTTCGTCATTGAGGTGCGGACATTCCTCACCGACGAACAACTGTCGCCATCACAACGCCGCCGCTTGCAGTTGGCCGACACCAATGCGCGGATTGTAGCCTGTCTGCAAGATAACGCATGCGAACATACGTTGCACGTACTTAACAACTTCACGGTATTGTTTATCTTGCTGGCCCGCGAGATGGAGGGATTTGACTCAAAGCAGTACACCGACCGCGAGATGATGGCGATGGTGGCTGAACAGATGCCGCCCACATTCTTCGACTTTCTGAGAACTGATCACCAGCCTACACTGGCTGACTACGAAAAGATGATCGGCGACGTAACCGGCACACTCATCCGCACGGCTGAAAGCCTGGGCTACCACGGGTGGACTGAGGAGCGTATCACGGATGCCATTACGGTGCTTGTGGAGCGGGGAGAGATATTGACTGACGGTTTTTTAAATAAAAGCAAATAGAGTATGGTACATTTTGGAAAAACGCAGGATGACGAACTGCAGATTATCGTCACCGGCCAGGACGTCGAGACCCTGCGCCGCATGATTGTTTCATCTTCGCTCATGGAGCGCCGCACATTCTATGACCTGAAAGAGTATATTGAAACGGAGTATAAGGACATAATCATCAAACAGACAGAACAATGACAGACAACTTCCAACTATACCGCCAGTTCATCGAGGCGTGCGGCGGGCTGCCCGACACCAACGAGAAGGGCAATCTCGACCTCTACTACGTCGTGGAGCTGATGCGGCGCGGCAAGGACAATCCCGACCTGCCCGCCGCCAACTACCACTTCCGCAACTACTACATCTATTCGTGGCGCGACCTCGACCGCTACGAGCAGGAGATAAAGACCGTATGCCAGATGCTCAACCTGCGGGCCTATGCCTCGGTGGGCTGCAAGCGCATGTCGCAGGTGGCGCTCGACACGCTGGCCGAGAGCGCACGGCGCATTGCCGCCCACGACTACAAGCGCTTCTACAGCATCTTTGAGTCGTGCTCCGGCAAGTACAGCGACCGCAGCAGTGAGCGATGGGTCATCGACATCGACGACCAGACCGACGAGCAGGTGCTGGAAGCCGTGCGCCGCTACGTCCGCACGATGGAGTCGGGCTACGACGACCCCGTGGTGTTCACCATGCCCACCCGCACAGGGCGGCACATCATCACCCGTCCGTTCAACCTGAAGCACTTCAACGACGGATTCCAGGAGGCCGTCGGCCAGCAGTACGGCATCGAGACGCCAACGGTGAAGAAGAACCACCTCACCCTGCTCTACGAGAACCTGGACTGCATCTGGAGCCGCAGGGCGAAAAGGGTCATGTCGGAGAGTGAGTAATTTTTAATTTAATTTTTAACTAATTTCCCTGCGACAGCAGGCTTAAAAGCAAAACGATTATGAGCACAAAAGCAGCAATCAAGATTACCAAGGGAGGGCGCACGGCGTGGTTCTACCGCCATGCCGAAGGCCACGAGAACGCTCTGGGACTGGAGTTACAGCAGTTTATGGACACCTCGTCAAGAAGGCTCACGCTGTCAGGCGTGGTGCAGCTGATTATCAAGTCGGTGCCGGAAGTTGAACTGACCGACGAGCAGCCTGACTACGTGTACTACGGCTACGTGATGGACCTCGATGCCTGGACGCTGAAATGCTACTACCTTATCGGCCAGGCACACCCCGGCTGGCGCGACGAGAACGAGGTGCCGATACGGCGCGAGAACTGCTTCATAGACCGGCTGGTGAAGACAATTCGCGGCAACGAGGACGTGCTGGCCTACTGCGCCGGCATTGAGCGCGAGGGCAATACCGACTGTTTCCACTTCCTCGGCATCGGCGGCGACCGCTGGGCCACTCCACTACGCGAGGCAGACATCAATCCGCTGGAGGACGGTGCAGCACTTACAGAGATAAAGTGTGCGTTCAGGAAGATGGCAGAGAAGACGAGAGAGGAGGATGGCGTATGATAGCAACCTGTGTCAAGAGAGCGCGGATAGACGGGGTGGTGTTCGAGCCCGACACGGAGTACAACTTCGAGGAGCAAGCCTTCACCGAGGAGTACAACCCCGCCATGCACCCCAGGCCAGCCCGTGGCCCCCACATACGCTATCTCCGCTACAAGGCCACGATGCCGATGCCCTTCGGTTCCGAAGCGTTTAAACCAGGAGGCACGGTGGAGATGCGCACGGTGTACTTCTACGACCTCGTCTACTGCCAGCACCACAACTGGCGCGACGAGCAAGGAAACCCTATCGAGTGCTTCGACCACCACTTTGCCCTCAGCATGCCCAAGTGCGAGAACTTCATCCGTCTCGCACAGAAGAAGCAACTCTACACCCGGCTACCGCAGATACACGAAAGGAAGCTGAACGCCAGGGGCGAGATTGAGATGCCCGCTGACCTCGTGGAGTATATGAAGCAGCACATGAAGGAGCAGATGTATAAGATGTTCGGCGGCCTGAGTCCCGACGACTGGGACTACGACAGGTGCATGGAACTGATCAGGAAGAAGAAAGAAAACAAAGAACAAAATTAAAAAGATAACGAACAATGAAACTTGTAGACAGAAAGACTTTTATGGAGATGCCGTCTGGGACGGTGTTCTTCAAGCTGCCGATGCGGGCCGACGTTGAGTATCACGACCCGCTGTTCGAGGGGCAGCCGCTTATGGTGAAGTGCGATTCCATCAAGGATGACAACGGCGAGTACATCGACTTCTTCTTCAAGTCGGTGGGATGCGGATTGATAGCAGGTGCCTATGGCGACCAGCATGATGCCCTGGAATATATGCAGCAGCACACGGGCGAGGACGTGAGGTTCTTTCAGGTGAGCGAGCGTGACGGTCTGTTCGAGGGCGACGAGGTGGGCTTTGCCATTCTGTCGGAGCACGAGATAGGCATCACGGTAGGAATGTTGAGAGGCGAGGGCGGTGACGGTTCAAAGATGATTCCCGTCCACGGATACCAGATGCACATCGTCTGCGAGGTGGTTTACCCCAGTCCTGATACTGATTTCTTCGAGAAGGAACTGCTCGAAACCATTACGGCAAACGCCTGCACGGGTATCAGTCGTGCGCTTGACTCTGGCAACGATGAAGAGAGGTTGAAGATGGAGAAATATCTATGTGACACATGGATGTCTGTCCTTGGCAGTGGCTATCGCGACTTTGTAAACCGTGTGGAGCTGAGCAGGTACGAGCATCAGCAGCAGACGATTTACCAGGCCAAGTTCGTTTCTCGGTTCATCTATGACTAAAGAAGGAGGACGGCGTATGAAGATTATAGACCGCGAGACATTCAAGCGGATGCCGAAAGGTACCGTGTTCTGCAAGTTCCCAAGGCTGAACAAGCAGACGAACAGCTACGACAACTATCTGTTCAGCATACAGACGCCCTGCATACTCGACGGGCCATGGGACGTGGACTTCTACAGCACGGAGATAGGCAACCTTGACGCCTGCGCCGCACAGTCTGATACGGAGAACGACGACATCCTCACAGACATGGAGCAGCATCTGGGCAAGGAATATCCCTTTGAGCACTGGACGGGGCGCGACGGCATGTTCGAGGACAACGACGAGGTGGGCTTCGCCATCTATTCGCGCCAGGAGGTGCAGCAGATGATTGACCTGCTGCAGCAAGCCCTCAAAGACGGCTATCAAGAAGAGTAATTTTTAATTTAATTTTCAACTAATTTCCCTGCGACAGCAGGCTTAAAACATTAACAACAATGAGAAGCAAAACATCAACATGGTTTGAGTGCAAGATTCGTTACGAGAAAGTGATGGAAGACGGCTTGCAGAAGAAAGTGACAGAACAGTATGTGGTGGATGCCCTCAGCTTCAGTGAGGCCGAGACGCGCATCATCGAGGAAATGTCCGCATACATCAGCGGCGAGTTTGAGGTGACCGACGTGAAGAAGGCCCAGTACAAAGAGGTGTTCTTCAGCGACGCGGCGAATGACGATCGCTATTACAAGGCCAAGCTCGCGTTCATCACCATCGACGAGAAGACCGAGAAGGAGAAGCGCAGCAACGTCACCTACCTGGTGCAGGCCGCCACGCTCGACGGTGCAGTAACCCACATCAACGAAGTGATGAACGGCACGATGATAGACTACGAAAAGTCGAACATCGCCGAAACGAAGGTGATGGATGTCTTCGAATACAAGAAAGAGGAGGACAACGAGGCATGAAGAAGCAACGCATTTATATCTCTGGCCCGATGACTTCGAGCGACAGCGAGGAGCAGGCGCGGAACGTGCAGGCGTTCCACGACTGCGCCACGCTGCTGCGGGCCTCGGGCTGCCGACCCGTGAACCCGGCCAACGCCTGGCCCTGCAAATTTCCGCGCCTGTATCGGGCGATGGAGCGCGTTCTTGGCGAGGACGGTGCCTACCGCACGGTGCTCGTCTACGACCTCTGGCTGCTCTCCCGCTCTGACAACATCTGCATGATAGACGGATGGCAGCTGTCGCGCGGCGCGAAGATTGAGGAGGGCTTCGCCTTCCGCCTTGGCATCGTCCGCTCGCACACCTACGACCCAAAGCAGCAGAAGCTCATGCCCTTTCAGAAGGACAAGAAGAAACGTAAATTAGCAGAAACAAAACCCAATCAAAACAACAAACAATAGTATTTTCACAATGGACGCAACAGGAACAATCATTCAAGTAATGCCCGCACAGTCGAGCGTCTCGCAGCGTAGCGGCAACGCATGGATGTCGCAGGAGTATGTATTGGAAGTACCGGCCCAATACCCGAAGCGCATGGTATTCCGCATCTTCGGCGAAGACCGCATCAAGCAGTTCAACCTACGGCAGGGCGAACAGAACGTCACCATACAGTTCGACATCGACGCCCACGAGTACAACGGTCGCTGGTTCAACGAAGTCCGCTGTTACAACGTGCTTCGCTCCGTCGGGCAGCAGCCTTACGGTCAGCAGCCCCCCAGCGGCTATGCACCGAATGCCGCACCGTCCCAGACGGGCGCCGCCCCCTTCCCTCCGCAGGTAAACTCCAACGGCCAGCCCATGCAGGGCCAGGGCTCAGCCGACGACCTGCCGTTCTAACAACCAAACATTAAGAGCGATATGACAAATCCATTCCTATACCAGAAGCGATACTCCGCCGAGCTGAAGATGGCGAACCCGAAGATGACGCAGGAGCTCTACATGGAGGGCTACGACCGGGCGAACTCGCTGGTGAACACGATGATCGGCGTTTCCAACGAGGTGGCACGCATCGCCATCAGCGACGGCATCGACGCCATCAAGCAGGCCGGGCTGTACCGCCAGAAAACGAAGCAACTCTGCCGCGAGACGTTCCGCCGTCAGGAGCACTACGAGACTATCCACAACAGCAACTTCGGTGACCGCCTGAAGATGTGGCTCGACTATCTCGACGGCACCGAGGACGAGTACCGCCGCCATATCTTCAACGTGTATATGGCCGTGAAGATGGCCCTCGACCGCCACAAGCAGAAGGACACCGAACTGAAGGCACGGCTGGAGTGCGGGCTCATCTGCGCCGAGCTGGCCGTGGGACAGTACGACGCGCTGATGCAGGACCTGAAGGAGAAGTTCGGAGCCGACTACTCGCCGCTCTTCGCCCGTGGCCGCTACGACCAGCCGCTGCACACCTGGCGGCAGCTCTGCGCCCTCTACGTGAAGACCGACGACCCCAGCGACTTCATCGACCTGAACGACGACCCCAACCTGCGCCTCGCCACCGACGTGCTGGCCCGCAAGCTCTCCGACAGCGACATACTGAACCGCATCGGCAAGCACGCCATCGAACTGAACCTCGACACCGCCCGCAAGTATGCCTCCGAGGAAGACATGCAGGCCCTGGGCATCGACGACAGCGGACACATCACGGCGACGGACTGACCGCACACATATAATATATATAAGCGATATGGCAAAGAAGATATCAACACCCGAAGAGCCAAAGCTCTTTGAAAAGTTCTGGAACGAATACGCAATGAAACTTGATCGCATTGCTGCCGTCAGAGCATGGAACAACCTCGACAAAGACTTGCGCCGTGCAGCTATAGACGGCATCCAGCACTACCGCGAGATTTGCGAGGCTCTGGGCGTCAGGAGAATGTGGCCACAAGGCTACCTGAACCACCGACGGTGGGAGGATGAAGCGGCAGAGCCGCAAGAAAAAGTTTCAAGTTCCAAGTTTCAAGTTTCAAGTAACGGTGCGCAGCCAAACCTAAAACCTGAAACCTGCCAACCTGAAACTCGCGACAGCGACCTCCCCGACATGGCGATATGGTAACACTCAACGAAAGCACAATTATGGACACCCGACAGCAACATAATCCAACACCCTCCACCGACAACTGGTACACGCCACGGTGGATTATCGACACGCTCGGCCCCTTCGACCTCGACCCCTGCGCAGCACCGGAGGACGTGCGCCCGTTCCCAACCGCCACGACGATGTTGACCCGTCATGACGACGGCCTCGCCCACGAGTGGCACGGCAGCGTCTGGATTAACCCGCCCTACAGCCGCGCTCTGCTCCGCCAATTCTGCGAGCGGATGGCACGGCACGGCGACGGCATCGCCCTGCTCGTCAACCGGCAGGACAACCTACTTTGGCAAGAGGTTATCTTTCCTACCGCCGCGTCGATGATTTTCATGCGCCGCCGCGTCCGCTTCCTCCGTCCCGACGGCACCACCGGCTCGCCCTTCTTCGGTTCCTGCCTTGTGGCCTGGGGCGCGACCTGCGACCGCCGCCTGCGCCAGTCGGGCATCGAGGGAAAGTATGTGGTGCTGAATGTGTGACCTCATTTTAGTAATAACGGTAAATCAAACGAAACAATGACACAGAAAATCATCTTCTATCTCGCCCTGGCGCTGCTGCTCGTAGCTGTGCCGATGACCCTTGCCTGGCTGCTGCCTATCCGCCTGATGGTTGGCATCCTGGCCGTTAGTCAACTGCTCACGTTTATCATCGTGGGCACAGTCATCCAAGAATTAAAACCCCGCAATCATGGCAAAGAAGAAAACTAACCTCCAGCCCTGGCTGGATTATTTCGAGATGCTGCAACAGTACGAGGCCAAAGGCTTCCTGCAAATGAACCCCAAGGAGCACGAGGCATACATCACCCGCGCTGCGCTACTGACACTCGTTCCGGAGGATGTTTCAAGTTTCAAGTTTCAAGATTCAAGAAACGGTGCGCAGCAAGAACCTGAAACCAGAAACCTGAAACCTGAAACCAACGACAAGGCTCTTATCGCCCTGCTCAACCGCCTCCGTGCCTACGCCGGATGGAAAGCGGCGGCTGCCGACCCATCAGCCTTCAGCCATCAGCCATCATACATCTCCGCCCCCTTCGCCGTCCACGTGGTCAAGGAGGACTACCCCCACGACCTGCTGCTCACGCTGCTGCTCCAGCAGAAGCGCTCATGGCGCACGGCATGGCGTACTGTTGACACCATCGAAGCCATCGACTACACAGAAAAGGGAAATCCGACATGACAGCCGAACAAGAGAACTTGCTGCGCAGGCATTACGCCGACACGCGGACAGCCCTGTTGGCAGAAGAACTGGGCGTGAGCTACCGCACCGTGTGCCGGTGGGCAGCCAACATCGGACTGAAGAAGCATGAGGATTTCCGGCAGGGCTTCAGTGCCATCAACGGCAGCATGGAGCGCAACTGGAGCCACCGCCCGAAAGGCGAGGGCGCAAAACTCTCGGCAGAGGTGACGGAATATCTGCGCCGCCACTATGCCACGACCGACAACCGCGTGCTGGCCGACCACTTCCACGTGAACGACCGCACCATCCGCCGCTGGGCCGACAGGCTCGCGCTGCGCAAGGACAGCGACTGGGTAAGGATGCACCGTGCCGCCAGACAAGGCATGACGCCCGAACAGCGCTTTCAGTTGGTAGCCACCATCCGCGAACTATACCCCGACGGCCTGCACGACGAGGAGCTTTTAAGGCGTACAGGCTACTGTTTCAAATACATTCAGATGACAGGCAGGCGATATGACATCTGTCGTTCAGAAGAGTGCATCCGTCGTCATCAGCAGAAAATAGGCGAAATCAGGAAACGCCTGGCCGCCGAAGGAAAACTGAAACGCGACAAGACCCGCCAGATGGAAGCCGTAGTGCAACGCGAGTATGCCACCGCCGACAACGACGAGCTGGCCCGTCGGCTTGGCATCAGCATCGCGTATGTAAAAGTGATGGCCCGCCGGCTCGGACTGAAGAAAACCCGCGAGTATCGCAATGAACAGTTGCGAAGACTAAGGAAAAATCGTAAATCACAAAAGAACAAATGACCAAACCTAAATTCACATACGGCGACCGCATCCGCCGAAAGACGGGCGGGCCTATAGAGACCGTCCACGACATCAGCGCGACGGCCTATTACTTCGAGTCCGGAGGCTTCTGCCTGCGCGAGGACGAGGACTGCTACCGCTTAGAGGAAGCGGCCACGGGCTTCTTCCGCGTGTCTGACACCCTCGACGGCATCAACCTGCGCGACCACTCCAGTCACGGCTACGAAGACCTGGCCGACTACCGACGCGCCCTGCAGCAGCTCGTCGAGCGGTGGGGAGGCCGAACAGGCCAGTACGTCGGCTCGCGTCACGACTTCCTGCGCCTGAAGTTCAACGACCTCTACCAGTGTGTCAGCGAGGAAGCCTGGCTCCCGCTCTATCTGCTGAAGGCCGCGCCCGTTCCCGAACGCTTCCTGCAGCCACCCCCTGACCCGTTCATCGAAGAACTCGACCGGGCGATGTGGGGAGAGTAGCCCTTGCTTCTCGCCGCCACGCGCATTATTTTCCCGCCGTACACAAAGGTAAAAAGAAAGACGAAAAGATGATAGACACAATCAAGAAGTTATTCAAACGCAAACACACTACTCCCCGCCCTGCAAGGGAGGGGCAGGGGGGAGGGTCTGCTTCCCCCCTCCGCATCGAGGGCACTAAGCCCGCGCCGCTGACCCCGGAACCCGACGACGCAGAACTGGCGGCACAGGCGCTCTTAGAGTCGATGTGTGATGTAAGAAGTAAGATGGAAGACGGAAGATGTAAGATGGAAGATGTAAGAAGTAAGACGGAAGATGTCAACCATCAACCATCAGCCATCAGCCCTCATACATCAGCCATCGAAAAGCCATCAGCCATCAGCCATCATACATCAGAATACTACCACGCCCTGGCCGACCGCATACGCACCGCACGCACCGCCGAGGCACGGCTGGTGATGCGCCTGCTGGCCTCCGTAGAGGAGCAGCTGGCGGAGCCAACGGCACTCTATCGCGGACAGTGGGGCGACACCGAGCGAAAACTCTACCGCGCCATGGACATCGCCGAGCGCGAGGGCGGCGAGCTGCACAGCCGCTGGCAGCACTGCCTGGCCAACGTGCTCGTGCGCCGCATGGAGGAGGAACGGGAAAATGAAGAATGAAGAATTATCGGAGTCACCCGCAGACAACACCGACCCCTCCGACCAGGGCGTCTGGCAGACGTCGCCGTGCGCTTACTCCGGATCCAAGGTCCGCTTACTCCGGACACTCAGTCCGAATAGTCCGGACTCCCGGTCCGCATACTTCTGACTTACAGTCTGAATAGTCCGGACTCGCGGCGCGGACTATCCTCTCTTGAACATGTCTGCCCTTAACTTCGTTGAGTGTAAGCTGCGGTTTAGGAAAGCTCAAAAAGTTTGGCTTTCCGTTTACCTCGACTGCCCTTAACTTTGTTGAGCGCCGTCCTCGGCTCGGAAGAGTAACGGAAAAAGGACGTCGTCCTGCAATCCTTTTGCGTAAGACACTGCTGATACGAGCATCACAGCCTCTTACGCAAAAGGACTGAGTTTAGTCGTTACTAAACTTTTTTCCGTTGCTCTTCTCTCGCACTCGTCTGCCCTTGCTTTCGCCGCCTGCAAAGCCTATCTTCCCCACAAAAAACAACTATGGCAGACAACAGACCAACGGCCCTGCAGCACGACCCATACGGCGAGAACATCGAACTGATGAAGTTCGACTGGCGCGATGAGCGCGTGATGAAGTGGATAGCCAAGTTCACGGAGTTCGGCGAACTTGACTCCAAGGGCAACATCCAGCGGCAGCGGGCCATACAGTCGGGCGCACTGCTGCGCTCCGTCAAGTGGCGCACGTGGAACGACTGCGGCGGCAACCGCCAGGTGTTCGAGGCCAAGTATCTCTACTACTCCAAGTTCGTCGAGCTGGCCCTCGGGCGCAGCATGCCGTTCATCGGGCTTCCTCCCGCCATCGCCGGGCGCAAGTGGCAGCCCATCCGCATGCCCGACGGACGCCCGCGCCGAGCCAAGCCCTCGATACCCACCGAGATGCGCAAGCAGGCATCGAAGTTCATCACCATGCTCGAAGACCGCTACTCCTACCACGGACTGGCCCTCATGGTCTATGCCCTCGGACCCTCGGTGCAGAACCGCAGGCTCATACAGCGCCTGCTCGACGAGGGCCGCGCCTGAGTACCCATCCCCAAACACAACACCGAAACAACACATAGACACAGTATACCACTATGAGCAGACGAAATCAAGACTTAGTGTCAAGAGTAAGATTCGAGGTAGACTCCCGCATGGCCAACGCTACGATGCAGGCCCTGCAGACGCATGCCGAGAAACTGAACCAGCAGGTAGCCGAAGTGAACGCCAGCATCAAGGCCCTCGGCGACGTGCCCGACGACAACTCCGCACTGCAGGAATACCGCAAGCAGCTGCGACGGCTGAACAGCGACCTGAAGGACGTGAACACCACGATGAAGGACTACACCCGTGGCGTGAAGGCAGCGGGCGAACTCTACCGCCACTACGCCATGGGCAACATCGAGGACATGAGCATCAAGGCCATACGCGCCGGCGTGAACGGCATGAAGAAGCGGCTCGACAACCTGAAGGCGGGCGGCGACCCGGGCGACGCCGAGGAGATGCGACTGATAGAGGCCATCACCACCGAGGCCGACGTGGTGGTGAAGCGCTTCAAGACCGACTACCAGCACGTGGTGGAGGAGATAGCCCGGGGCGGCACCGTCACTGAGCAGACCCTGAAGCGCACACGCGACGGGCTGGCCGACCTGATGCAGACCGCCGAGACCGAGGCCGAGAAGAACGAGCTGACCAACTACTGGCAGAAGGTGGGGGCAGCCATCGAGGCCGTGGCCGTGGAGAACCGCCGTCTGCGCGGTGAGGTGGCCGACCGCGAGGAAGCCATGCGCATAGCCTACGCCACCGACCACGACGGCAGCCAGCAGGCCATACACGATGCCGAGGCACGAGCCGATGCCGCCCGCCGCGAGAACGACGAGCTGCGCCAGCGGCTCGACCTGAAGCAGCAGCAGCGCCGCGAGCTGGAGCAGGAGATGGACATCAACAGCATGCAAGTGCGGGCACTCATGGACCGGCGCGACGAACTGAAGGCGCAGGAAAAGGAGGACCGCGCCATACGCAACCAGCGCGTGGACGATGCCAACAAAGAGCTGAACGCCGCCCGCCGTGCCGCCAAGACCCAGCAGCAAGCCTACGACGAGCAGAAGCAGACCGTGGAGAAACTGCGCACCGAAGTGCAGGGGCTGACCGACGACATCAGGAAGATGGGGGAGGTGAAGGCGGAGCCGAAAGTCAATACCGAGGAACTGACACGACTGCAAGAGGCATACAATCAGAAGGTGGAGCGTCGCAAACAGTTGGAGCAGGAGCTGGAAGCGATAAAGAACCGCTCTTGGACTGACGACCCAGAGAAAAAGCGCCTTGAAGAAGAGATTGCTAAACTCAACGAACTGATTGCCGTCGCCGACAAGTATAAAAAGAAGTTCGCCAAGATGTCCGACTCGAAGTACGAGGAGGGCTATATGGGCGGCGACAGCGAAGTAAGAGAAGCACTCCACATATCGAGCGACCCGCAAAAATCCATTTGGGGCGCTGCCGACTACCTCAAAGGTGCATACCATGACAGGAGCCGTGCATCGCTCGCGGACTTTGTTAAGGATCAATATCCTGATGACAATACCGTTGCCGAATACCAGCAGGCTGCCGAGCGTGTGGCCAAAGGAATCGTACAGAACGCACAAGAGAACTTCCGCCGCGCCATATACAAAGAAATCCAAGATGGCAACTGGACTGCAGAGGCGATGGAACAGCAGCTCGACATCTTCAGAAGCCAGTTCCAAAATGATTTCCGCAATGCAAGACCGGGAGAACTCAAAGATGACCCGGAATACCACTACTACAAGTACATCATCGAACAGATGGAGAAGTACATTGAGGTGGCAAGACAGGTGGAAGCAGAGCGTGGAAAGATAGCAGGTGGCAAGGAATATCTGGAACTGGCACGTCAAAAAGACGACATCGACCAGCCACGCGAAGGACTTCTGTGGCAGAGACAACGGCGCGACTTTGATAGCGCGACAATCAAGACCGAGGATATCGACAGACGCCGGAAAGAGGACGAGCGTGTCGCAACTGAAGCCGTCGCCAAATCCAAAGACGAGGAAGCCGAAGCCGAGCGCAAACTGACCGAGGCAAAAAAGCAATCCACCACCGCCACCGACGCCCAGGCCCAATCCTCCGAGCAGCTGGCACAGAAGCAGGAACAACTCTCGCAGAAGACCGCCGAGCTGAACCAGCAGCAAGACAAGCTGAACGGCATGGTGGACGAGACCGTGACCGCCAACCAGCGCTTAGCCAGGGCCGAACAGGAACAGACCGACGCCCGCAACGCACAGGCCGAAGCCAAGAAACACGAGGGCGAGGCCGTCAAGAAAGTGGAAGACGAACTGCGAGGACTCACCGACGAGCAGCTGAAGAACGCCCAGGCATACAGCCACCTCACCGAGGAAATCAACACCGACACCGCCGCCATGCAGCGCAACATCACCACCGAGCAGGAAGCCACCCGCGAGGCCGACCGCCTGCGCTCCGGCAGCATCGACAAGATGGAGCAGGCACTGGCCCGCCTCCGTGAGTCGAACCGCAAGCTCGACCCCACCATCGACAAGGAAGAGTGGGAACGCGGCGAACGCGCCATCGGCCAGCTCAACCTCCGCCTCGAAGAGTTGAAGAAGCAGTCGGCAGAACTGCGCCGCGAGCCCGTGCTCGACATGATGACCCAGCGCATGCAGTCGCTCGGCACCCTCTCACGCGACGCCCTCACCGAGACCAAGAAGTTCTGGGAGCAGATGGTGGACGGCGCACAGAAAGGCTCGACGGAGCTGGCAGACTACGAGCAGCACCTGAAAAGCATCGCCCTGGAGGAACAGGCCCGCGTCCGAGAACAGGGACGTGAAGCCTTCGCCTTCTTCCAGCGCGAGGACTACCGCCGCACCAATGCCGCCGACACCGAGGAGCAGCGCAAGGCGCTCGTTGCCTACCGCGACGCGCTGCCAGCCGACGACACCGACCACATAGAGGCCATCAACGCCCTGCTGGAGAAGCAGGCGCAGTTTGTCAAGGAGGCAGCGGGCGAGTGGATGTCGCTCGAAAAGGCTATGGAACTGGCGAAGACAGCGGGCACCGACCAGTTTGCCGGTTCGGCAAAAGACATACAGCTCGCCACGCAATCGCTGGAGCGGCAGCGCGACACCATCATTGCCACCATCCGCGAGAAGCGCAACCTGGGGCAGACCACCAAGGCCGAGGAAGACCAGCTGGCCGACCTGACGAAGAAGCTGCGCTCGCTGAAGTTCGAGCAGGATAACGTCAACATGAGCCAGGAGAAGATGCGGACGCTCATCGAGACACCTGCCAACGCCGTGAACCTCGACGAGCTGCGGGCAGCCATCAAGCGTGCCGACGGACAACTGCGCCAGATGCAGGACTCGCTCGGCCAGAACAGCGACGAGTACAAGCGCTTCGCCGAGCAGGTGCGCCAGGCAAAGAACGTGATGAAGGAGATGGAGGGGCAGGCCAAGGCCAGCGCCACCGCCTGGGAGAAAGCCTTCAGCCGCCTGAAGACCTACGTCGTAATGTATATGGGTTTCAACGAGGTTTGGCAGAAGGTGAGCAACACCGCCCGCGACCTCATGGACCTAAGCGACCGCATGGGTGAGGTGCGCAAGACGACGGGCTTCACTGCCGACGAGGTTGGGCGGCTTAGTGACAATCTGACAAAGCTCGACACGCGCACAAATTTGACGGGACTGATGGAGTTCAGTTCGCTGGCAGGTAGTGTCGGTTTGAAGACGCAGGAAGCCGTGCAGGGCTTCACCGAGGCTGCCAACATGCTTTCGGTGTCGCTGCCCGAACTGGGAAAAGAGGCAAGCCGCACGCTGATGAAGATTGCCGACGCTACGGGCGACCTGGAGAAGAACGGCGGCAATGTGCGCGAGACACTGGAGCGCGTGGGTTCGACGGTCATCGCCCTGCGTGCCAACTCGGCTGCTGCCGCCGGGCCTATCACCGACTTCGTTAGCCGCGTCGGTGCGGTGGGTGCTCAGGCGGGTATCTCGATTGACCAGATAGCCGCATTGGGTGCCACGGTCGATGCGCTGGGTGGTCGCGTGGAGATGTCGGCCACAGCTCTGTCGCGAATGATACCGGCTATCAGGAACAACACGTTTGAGGTGGCGCAAGCCATCGGCATGACCGAGAAGCAACTGAAGCAAATGTCGGGCATCGACCAGATGGTGGCCGTGTTCAAGGCGCTGAACAACAGCGTGAAGAACTTCGACATGACCACCGAGGAGGGCATGAACGCCGCCGCTGATGCCGTGGAGGGGATGCTGGGACGCAGTGTGTCGATGCAGGACGTGATGAAGCAATTGAATCAACAGGGAGCAAGAGCGGGCATCGTGTTCGGTCTGCTGTCGCAGAACGTGGACACGCTGGAGAAGCAGTTGAAGATTGCTACCGATGCCTACCGCGACAACACCGCTCTGATGGAGGAGTATAACAAGATGAACGAGACCACCGCCGCCAAGTGGGAGCGACTGAAAAACGCTTTTGAGGAAATGTGGGTGAGCGACTCAGCACAGCGAGTGCTGGGTGTGCTAATCGACATGCTCCGCAAGGTGGTGGACTGGATAGCCGAGGACGGCCCGATTATCAAGGGGCTGAAGGTGATGCTGGCATACTGGGCTGCGATGAAGATGAACATCGGTGCCACGATAGCAAGCATGGGGGCTGGCTTCAAGGCTATGGGTACTGCCATCGGTGCCGGAACTAACGTACTGGCTACGGCGGCAGGAGCGGCCATCAACAGCATGACGGGCATAACCAACTCCATGCGCGGACTGCGTGCGGCTACCATCAACGCCCGCCGTGAGTGGATAAAGATGGATGCTGCCATGAGGGCCAACATCATCGGCGCTCTGGTTACCGCACTCGGATTCCTTATTTATAAGATTTGGGACATGCACCATGCCGCCAAGGAAGCAGCCGCAGAGGTGGGACGATTCAACCAGAAGATAGCCGACGAGCGCAAGGCGCTGAACGATATGTTTGAGCCGCTGAATAAGTCGAACATGGCACAGGAAGAGCGACTGAAGCTCATCAACGAAATCAACTCGAAGTACGGCAAGTACCTGGGCTATATGCTCAGTGAGACATCTTCTGCCATACAGCTGGCCGATGCCCACGCACTGATAGCCAAGCGCATCCGCGAGGAAGCCTACGAGCGGCGCATTGCCGAGCAGACGCGCAAGGTGCAGGATGAGCACAGCGACGAACTGAACGAGAGTTATGCCAAGATTACCGAGCGCGTGAGAGGCAGCGTGCGCAACGGCGTTGACCCGCAGGAGGTGGCCGACATCCTGAAGGGTATCGTTGATAGCCGCGTGGCCGACATCAAGTATGCCAACGACAACCGCGAGAACTTCTTCAACCCAAGGACTACCTACATGCTCGACCCGAAGATCAAGGCGGCCATCGACGGCGGTATTGAGCGACTGATTGTGGACGGCAAGCTATCGCGCGACAATGTAAACCTGATACAGAAGGCGGTGTATAGATATACGGTGGATGCCAAGAGCCAGCACGACGAGATAATGAAGACCACAGCCAACGTGCGCTCCGACCTGCGCGGCATACAGGGAGCCATCAAGTACGACCTGGCCAACAACATCAATACGCTTATCAGCAACGTGGCCAGTACGGTGAGCAAAGCCGTAGGGTCACGGCAGCCTGCCCCTTCACCTGGACAGCAAGGCCCTCTGCGTCCGCAAGGCGGCGGACTGCCGTCGCTGTTCGGCGGCGGCAATCAGCAGCAGGGCGGTAGCTTCTCATGGAACGTGCCTTTCTGGCAACAGGGCCGCGAGACTACGCCGCAGCAGCAGGCGGCTCCAGCGGGGTGGAAGCCCAATATCAACAAAAATGACGTAGAAGCCGTGCGCCAGTTTGTGAAAGACCAGGATGCGCTGCGCGGAGCACTACAGGCTGGCGGCGAACAGCTGGACGAGGCACAGCGCAGAGTGGCAGAGTCGTGGCTGCTGACCGACGAGCAGCTGAAGGAGTATCGCACCATCATCAGTAAGGCTGACAAACGCGGCGGCGGTGGTGGTGGCGGCTCGAATCCCTACGGCCAGTACGACAAGGTGACGTCGCCCTATAAGGACTGGAACGGCAACGACCTCGTGGCCCGCCGTAAGGAGATGCTGGAGAGGGTGAAGGCACTGGCCAACGGTGCCGACGTGCAGGCGGTGCTGTCGGAGGATGCCAAGTTCATCAGCGATGCCGTGCGCAAGAACATCAAGACCACGGAGCTGGCTATCGAGTGGTATAACACCGAGCGGCTGAAGATACAGGAAGCGCTGCACGGCAAGCACCTGACGAACACCGGCGACTGGCAGGACCCGGAGAAGGTGAGGAAGCGTGCCGGCAGGGTGGTGCAGGACGAGATGAAATACTATCTCGACGAGCTTGATGCCTACTATACGGAGCGCAAGACGCGCATAGAGCAGGCCCGCAACGACGAGGAGATAACCGAGGGTGAGGCGTGGCGGCGCACCATCCAGAACGACAACGAGTGGCAGACCAGGCGCGCCGAGCTGCAGCTTCTGTACTCCAGGAGAGCTGCCAAGGTGACCGAGGACGAGATGCAGGCTATCTTCGGCATCATCAGCGAGCGCACCGGTGAGACCGTCAGCTACATCAAGGCCGACATCGCACAGACTAACAAGTTTATCGTGGACGTAGGCAATAAGAGCAAGGCCGCCATGGACCGCATCTACGGCGACATAGAGCTGGGGGCCGAGAAGAGCTACCTGAAGGCAGCCCAGGCTATCGGCAAGCAGATGAAGTTCATCGAGGACACGCTGGCCAAGGAGCGCCCCTACGACGGCATCACGAAGAACCTGCAGGACAACCTCGACAAGATGGGCGTGCTGGCCGCCAAGTACCGCCGCGAGAACGAGGAACTGGCGCGGCAGGGCAAGGAGCCGAAGTACTCAAACGAGCAGATAACGGCCCAGAGCTTCGACGAGATGGCCTTCTACCTGCGGCAGGCCGCCGACGCCTACTCGATAGACATCGACGAACTGCTGCGCCGCATGGTGAAGGAGGGCATGACGGCCACCGCCGAGGAAATCAGCAAGAGCGACATGCTGAAGCAGGCTGTGATGGGACAGCTGCGCAAGACCTATCAGGAGGTGCAGGACGCCATCAAGAAGGAGGCGAGCCAGATCAAGAAGGACGTGGAAATCATCTGGAACGACGACGCACGCGGCATCGGCGGCATGTCGATGAAGGCCACCTTCGACAAGGCACTGGCTCAGCTGGGCATGCAGCAGGACTCGGTGAGCCGCGCCAACAGCCTGATAGGGGCCGGGGCAGCGAGCGACAACGTGGCCTCGCGACTGGCGATGAAGCAGATAGAGGTGCAGATGCGCATGCAGAAGGCACAGTACGACATGTACCGCGTGCAGGCCAAGCAGCGCATGGCGGCGCTGAAGGCGGAAGCCAAGGAGCACCAGCGCAAAGCCGAACTGGAGAAGCAGGCCGGGCACGAGGCTGCCGCCGCCGAGCAGCGCACGAAGGCTATGGTGGCCCTGCGCGACGCTGAGAACGTGCGCCTCTCGCTGGGCCTGACGCTGGCCGAGGAAACGAAGAAGCAGGAGCAGCAGAAGGCCGAGTTGCTGAAGATTCAGGAGGAATCGCAGAACCGCCTCTATACGTCGTTGCGCGAGTGGGCCGACCTGCTGACGAGCAGTCTGCAGGGTGTCTTCGAGGCGAGCCACGCGGGCGATGCCGAATACTACAACGAGCGGGCGAAGCTGGAACTGACGGGCAAGGGCGGACCAGGAGCAGGCACCTACGTCGTCATCGACGATGCCGGCACCAGCGATGCCACCGCACATTATGAATACCTGGACGAGCGGCAGGCACTGGAACGCCAGCATGAGATAGAGCGCGAGAACGCGATGGCGGAAGCATGGGAAAAACTCTGGGATGACATCAACATGAAGATGAGCGAGCAGATCACGGACTGGATGAACGCCGCGCTGCAACAGCAGGCCGTAGCCGAGAATACTGCCGCACTGAAACTGAACACTGACGCTGAGCAGCGGCACCTGGAGGTGGTGAGCGACGAGAACGGTATCGTGGAATATAACACCGACGCTGTGCGCTCGAACACTGGCGCACTGCAAGCACTGACGCAACAGTTGGCACAGGGTATCACCATACGTCCCGCCACCGACGGCGGCACAGGCTCGCAGCAGGGCGGCACGACGGCAGCACCCGCCGCCGCTACTCCCGCCACAGGCACGACGACTCCTGCACCAACCGAGACAACTACGGAGGGTAGCAGCGACTCGGTGGTATTCCTGCCAGGCGTAACGCCCGGCGTGTCGTGGCAGCTGACAGAGGAACAACTGGCCGCAGAGCAGGCACAGCTCGACCAGCGCGTAGAGATGCAGAGGGAAGCCGCCGAGAAGGTGCGCATCGCTAACGAAGCCGCCTTCCACGGAGCTGCCAAGACGGAGAAAGACACCGGCAATCAGATGGCAAAGAGCAACGCCAGCACCTTCGCCAAGATGACGATGTCCGCCAACCTCTACGGTATTGCTTACCAGGCTATGAGCAACGACAACCTGAGTGCGACACAGAAGTTTGAAATGATTGCCCTGCAGTCAGTGGGTAACTTTGCCATATCGAGTCTGACTGCGTTTATGTCGAAGGCCGTAGCGGAAGGTGCAGTAAATGAAGCCACGGTGCTTGGCAAGCTATGGAGTCAGTTGGGCTGGGCTGCCGCCCCTGTGTTCGCCATCTTTACTGGATTGCTCGGCGCTGCAATGGGCGCTGCAACGAGTGCCGTAAGCAAGAGCAAGAGCCAGATTGCACAAGCAACTGGAAGTAGCGTTGGTGCAGGCCGTCTGGCGACGGGTATGATGACCTACGCAGAGGGAAACGTGAACGAGCTGACTGATCCGGCTTCGCTGACGCCTGGCAGGCAGTACAACGTGGACGGGGCAGACGGCAAGACCTACCGCGCCCGGTATATGGGTAAGGGGGCGAAGACGCACATCACAAACGGACCGGAGTTCCACCTCGTGGGTGAGGCAGGCCGTGAGGCCATCATCGACGCCAAGACCACCCGCCTGCTGCAGATGAACGAGACGGGCATCTGGCGCGACATACAGACGCTGTATAACGGCGGGTCTATCTCGGGGCTGAGCACCCGCCGCCGTCGCGGCGGCGTGAGAGCCTATGCGGAGGGCAACGTTGGGGAGTTCGAGGATATGGCTGATGGCGGAGGACTTACGGCTGATGGAATGGGCGGAATGAACGCAGAGGTGATGACCTCGATGCTGGAGACCAACAGCCGACTGGCCGACCTACTGGAGAACGCCCTCGTGAACGGCATCAAGGCCGTGAACAAATGGACGGGCAGCGACGGCATCCCTGCCATGTATAACAAGATGAAGAAGGAAGCTCAGCGCCACGGGGAGAAATATCTCTGATGTATGATGGAAGATGGAAGAGGGCTGAGGGATGAGGGAAGATGTATGATGGCTGATGGTTGGTGGCTGATGGTTGATGCTGCCATGTGGGTTGCGCTCCGACATCTTACATCATCCATCTTCCATCATCCATCTCACCTGCCCTTGATTCACAAACCTTTTCGCACGATATTGTGGAAAAACAACGACAACCATGTTAGTAACAACACAGAACGAGATTCAGAGCCTGATGCCGACGGCACGGTGGGATAAACCCCAAGTGCTGTTCGGCTACCTGGAGGAAGAGGAAGCGGTGGCACTGGAGCCGCTGCTGGGCAGCAGACTTTATCAGCATGTGCTGACGGAGTATGACCGGCTACGGCAGGAGTATGTGGATATCACGGCTACCACCGTGCGACCGACGGGCAAGGCGAAGCTGGATCCGCGACTGGCGCATGCCGACGTGACGGAGCGCCTGGAGCAGGTGGCGCAGGGCAAGTACCGCGAGGCATACACCGTGCCGGAGGAGGGCGAGAAGAAGGTACCCGCCAAGGACATGAAGACCATACAGTTGATTCGCATCTGCCAGCGCATCGAGTGGTACCGGATGCTGGCCAACAAGGCGGGGCTGCTGACTATCTCGTTCAATGAGGGCGGCGGCATGAACATCTCCGTGGGCGAGAGCTACGACGCTGCCGACGAGAAGGCGAAAGACCGTGCCGTGAAGGACGCGCTGGGCGGGGCGGGACGTGCCGTCGACTCGCTGTTGCTGTTTCTCGAAACCGACGCAAAGGGGGAGAAGCTATTTACCGAGATGTGGCAGGAAGCCGATGCTTTCTATCTGAACAAAGACCTGCTATTTCAGACGGCGACGGTGCTCGACAAGTTTCTTGACATCAGAAAACAGCGGTCGGCGTATGTCTCGCTGGTGAGGGATATTCGCTTCTGTCAGGACACCTATCTGGAGCCCCGCATCGGCGCACGGCTATTAGATGCTGTTGTGGACTTCGCCAACAACGGCGGCGATAGTACTGTGATGAAGACGCTGCTGAAGAAACTGCGCATAGCACTGGCCTTCTACGTCGAGAGCCGACGCGTGTCACTGGAACCGACAAAGGAGCGGCTGGCACGGCGCGACAGCATGACCGACGCACAACAGGCAATGGCGATGGCGTGCGACTATATCGCTGAGAACCTGGAGGCGCTGGGCGACGCGGCGGTGGGCACACCTATATATATATGCGTAAAGGAGGCGCAGGCGCAGGCGGAGCAGGCACGGGCGAACGCACAGGCGGCGGAGTGTCGCAGGCGCAAGGCAGCGTGCGAGCAGAGCCGCAAGCGGCTGTTCACTGCTTTCCCTGCAACACACAGGACACCGGAGATAAAGTGAAAAGGGAATAGTGAAAAGTGAAAAATTTGCTACCGCCCTTGCCTTGCATCAAAGAGAAATCCGGCAGGAAATTATTCACTATTCACTTTTCACTTTTACCTTACCAAAAGTTGCCCTTGATTATCAAAGCGCTTGCCATTATAATGCAGACAGAAACAAATAAACGACACAAACGATTATGAACATCGGATTATTGAACATCATGCACAACAAGGTCTGGGACTTCCGCCCAGACCTGGCACAGACGTATGCCGATGCGCTGAAGAATGCCGTAGAGCTGCACCTGCCCAACGACATAGAAAAGCAGCACGGCTACTTCCTCTCGAAGAAGGGCTACCAGAAGGACGGCAAGACCGTAGGGGCCAACTTCGAGGATAAGCTGTACGTCGGCAACATCCACCGCATAGAGCGCCACCTGTACTGGAACGACGAGGAACTGCAGGAGGACGACGAGATTATCAATGTGGTGGTGGTGGACGGTCCCGTGACCCGCGACGGCGACGGCTGCTCGTATGGCACGAAGGACTTCCGTGACCAGGTGATGTATGCCAACCAGATTCCGCAGGTGATAGGCCACCTGTTCCTCATCAATACGCCGGGCGGTCAGGCATCGTGCCGCAACGACTACGAGATGATGATTGACGACTGCCGTCAGGCCGGCAAGCCTACCGTGGCCTTCATCGACGGTATGTGCTGCAGCAGCGGTGTGAACCTTGCCTGCCGTTGCGACCGCGTGGTGGTGATGAACCCCCGCGACGAGTTCGGTTGCATCGGCACGATGGCCGCTTTCTGGGCCGTGGCTCACGATACGGTCGATAAGGACGGCTACCGCTATGTGGAACTCGTCGGCAAGGACTGTCCCGAGAAGAACGACTGGTATCGTGAGGCCGCCAAAGGAGAGTATGAGAAACTGCAGGCAGAACTCGACAGAGACACTGAGCAGTTTCATCAGACGGTGCGTGAGAACCGTCCGCTGGTTACAGCCGACATGCTGACGGGAAAGGTGTTCGAGGCGCAGGAGGTGATGCCGGCACTGGTCGATGAGATAGGTGACATGAACCGCGCCATTGAGTGCATCTACGAACTGGCCAACGAGACGCTGACGGCAGCACGACTGGTGACGGCAGAGCCTAAGAACGAACCGGATGGTGAGCAGCCGGAGGGTGAGGAGCCGGAGGAGATGGCCAAGCTCAATGCACAGCAGAAAGCCGCTGTCGCTACGAGCCGTGGCGACCTGAGAATAGTCGATGACGGTCATGTAAAGAAAGAAGAGCAGGGCTTTTTCGGTCCTGAGACTGTAGAGATAGCCAAACCCCAAAACCAAGAAGATATGACAGACGAAGAGAAGAAGGCCGCAGAGGTTGCCGAGCAGCCCGCAGCCACGCAGGAGCAGACTCCTGCTACGGAACAGCCAGCCGAGGGAGCAGCAGCAACCGAGGCACCTGCTGTCAGTGAAGAGAACGCACAGGAGGAGCAGCCCGCCGCACAGGAGGGAGCCCCTGCCGCAGAACCCGCCGCCGAGCCTGCATCGCAGGAGGCTCAGGAGAACGCCGCTGCCGAAATCGACAAGATTCAGGAGACGCTGCACACGGCGGAGCAGAAGATTGCCGAGAAGGACAAGGAGATTGCCCAGCTGAAGGAGACGCTGGCTACGCTGAACGGCATCGCCGAGGAACGCGACCAGGTTAACGCCACCCTCGCCGAGCGTGACAAGACAATCGAGACGCTGACCGCCGAGAAGGATGAGCAGGGCAAGACCATTGCCGAGCATGTGGCTACTATCACCGCAAAGGACGCTAAGATTGCCGAGCATGTGGCTACCATCGAGAAGCTGAACAAGCAGGTGAAGGAGCTGCAGAGCGAGGTGAAGGAACTCTCTGAGAAGCCCGCGCCGATGGTGGACGAGCAGGCCGGCATTCCGCAGGACAACGGAACAGGAGACGCTCCCCAGTATAACGGCATCAAGAGTGCTGTGAAGCCGGGCATGACTCCCAAGGAGATTGCCGCCGCCTTGCGCAAGCAGGATGAGGAAATCGCCGCGCGTAACAACCGCCGATAAGACTGCCCTTGATTTGCCTGACGCATCACGCTAAATTGCGGCTAACAACACAAAGACAAAAATAATATTCACCAACACAAAAAAACAGTAGAGAATATGCCAAACGCAATCAACCTCTCTCAGGTGCAGACTGTCACCGAACAGATGCACGTCGACCTGGTGGCTCGCGCCTCCATGTTGAACGACCGTATGCTGGAGGATCTCCGCGTAAAGGTCACTACCGATGTCGAGAATATCGACAAAGCGTTCATCTTCAACGACAAGGGCCTGCTGGCACGCCAGTACAAGCAGGGTGCCGTCAAGAAGGTGCAACTCGGAACCATGATTGAGAACCCCACCAAGGTGATTCTCGCAGTAACTCACCCGCAGGACAACGTACAGAAGTATCGTGAGAAGGAGCCCTTCCACGTGAACCCCGACGGAACCAACAACGCCGAGAAGACCACGTTCCTCATCAACAAGATTGCCGACCGCCACGCCAAGGACGTCCGTGCCAACTTCTTCTTCGGCAACGAGGAGAACGACAAGTTGCCCGAGACGAAGGCCAACCTGGTGAAGCTTGGCCTGTCGCTCTACGACGGTATCTACACCAAGATAGCCAAGGGTATCACTCGCGGCTTCATTAGCAAGGAAATCGGCAACCTGATTGAGACCGGCGACCTGATGGCTATGGAGAGCGACGTGGCCTACACGAAGTTCAAGGCAGCCTACAACGCTCTGAACGACGACCTCCGCGCCGCCGACGAGCTGCTGGCCTACATGTCACAGGAGCTGGCCGACCACATCATCGAGGGTTACATGATCATGCACCCGCAGTTGTCGCCCGAGACGCTGAAGGACGGCTGGAAGTTCGCCCAGATGAAGAACCTGACTATCGTGACCCACACCTCTATGGGTAAGGGTTCGCAGATCGTCTTCTCTCTGCCCGACAACCTGGAGTATGTTTGCGACGTGCGCCCCGAGGGCCAGTCAAACATCACCGTGGCCATGAACCCCGACGACCACAACCTGTTCGACTACCAGATTCAGACCGCTCAGGCTACTCGTATCTACGACTATAGCCCGAAGGTGATTTGTGTGAACGAGCAGGTGAACACGCCGAACAACGTGCCCGCAGGCGACTACATCGCCGACATCTTCACCGTTGCCACCTCTAACGACGAGAAGGGTACTGCCGAGCTGGCCAGCGGCGAGAAGGACCTCTACAAGGAGGGCGATATCATCACCGTCAAGGCTACCGCAAAGGACGGCTTCGTATTCGTAGGCTGGTCTGAGGGCATCAGCGGCCAGATTATCAACGGTACCAACCCGTTCAACTACACCTTCGGCGGTGGCGTTGTCCATCTGGTGGCACAGTTCGAGGAAGCTGCTGACGGCGGCAACGGCGGTTCTGGCGACGGCGGCGAGACTCCCATATACACAGCCGTAGAGAACCCCTCTGGCAACCCCGCTGAGCAGGGCTGGTATGAGAAGAACGGCGACGTGTATTCTCTGACTGAGGACACCGAGGTAGTGTCTGGCAAGACCTACTACGTGAAGGGCTAAACCCATCGGAGGTGCTGCGGCGGCGCGGGTATGAATCATATCGCCACCTGCGCTGCCGCCCTCTGACCGCCCTCTATGGCTGCCGTGATACGGCAGCATACTGAACAAGAAACAACCAACACAAACACAAAATTTTATAACGATTATGGCTTGCAATTTTAACAGCGTGCTAAAAACCGCTAACAAGTGTACCGAGAACCCCGCAGGCGTAAGCAACTACTGCATGATTGTTCCTTTTGCCAGCGCAGTGTCTGACGACACGGACGACGGTTATATCGAAGAGGTCGAAATCAACGACACCAAGAACCAGTACATTATCACACCGAGTGGTACCAGCCAGACCCTGAAGGGTTACAAGGTCGAGTTCAAGAACCAGACCGGACAGGTGACCTCCGAAGATAACGGCTCCGGCATGGGTAACACCGTGACGGGAACCGGACGTGTGGAGATTGGCATCGACGAGATGGCTGTGCTCTCGCGCACACTCTCGAATCTCGACGGTAATTTCCTCTGCTTCTTCCCCACCGGCGTCAAGAAGGACCCCACTGGCGGCAGCACTCCTCAGACGGAGTGGCTCGTGGTAGGCAACCCCACCGGCGACATCACATGGAGCCGAGCCAGCGACACTGGTACAGAGCGCACGAGCGATCATGGAACCACCTTCACGGTTTCCTGCAATTTCCAGGTTTATGACGTTGTCAAATGGTACGGAGAAATCTCACGTGCCGACGCATAAACAGAACTCCTCTCACAACAATAAGGCTCAGGCTCCGCAGACGGGCCTGAGCCTTATTAGTTTTCAAAACAAGATGAAAAATGAAGATGTATCTAATTGAACCCTGTTGTAGTCAGAAGCACCTACGTCAGCTGCGTGACGAACTTGGGAAGGACGGCACCGCGTTCTTTCACGGCTATGGCGACCTGTCAATGGTGGAACTGCTGCCATCCCTGCTGACGCACTATTCCGAGATAGACCTGATGATTGTAGCCCCTTATCTGCCAGATGCTGTTGCAGAGGTGATAACAAAGTGGGTGAAGAAGCAGTGGGCGCGTATTGACGGGAGTGGAAACCTGAATGTCATTGCCCACCTTACGATTGTCGCCGACCTTTCTGAGCGGCAGTCGCCGATGGCTTCGGAGTGGGTGAAGGAGAATCCTTACCCGGAGCGAATGACACTGAAGAATGTGCAGCAGAACGACACGGCGATACTGTTGCCTGACATTGCACTCATGGGACCTATGAACCTGAACTACGGCGGGCACTTCACAGCGCTGGCAACAAAAAACGCAAGGACTATAGAGACCTTGCGGGGGATGTATGAGGGGCTGCGGTAGGGCTGCGATAATATCGCAGCATACAGGACGATGACTTCAAACAAGCATCTGGATGCCCATCAGACATTCGGTGCGGAACTGCACGGAAGTCTTTGCGCCGTCACGGTCAACGGTGCAGAGGTAGGTGTCTTTGTTGGCTTGCACGAAGGCGCGGCTCTGATCACGGAAGGTGAGCAGCAGGTGGGAGGGAGTGCGCTCCAGTGCGAGCAGATGATCAAGGACGGTCATCCCGCTGGCATCGCGGCTCAGGTCGCGGTCGTCTATCTGACAGTTTACCGTCACCTTATGTAAGCGGCCAGCAGTCTGGTCGCTTTCGTCATCCTTGGCCTTGCCTGTACCGCGCATGATGGGGATGAGGATGCCGTCGGTGTTGGCGGGCTGCTGGCCGATGGTGACGGCGCGGGTGAGGGTGGGGGAAAAGTCTACGTCGGCAATAGTCGGCTTCAGCTGGAAAGCGGCTGCTGAAGGGTTATAGTCAGTGACGGGGATGGCGGTAATGGCCATCACATCGTCGAGGAAAAATTCTTTGCAGGTGGGCATAGTTTTTTGCGACAATATCGTAAAACACGGGACGGAAATCAAGGGCAGGGGAACCGAGCATAGGGCTGCACCCGGCAGAACAAATGACAGGGCGCACGGTGCTGAAGCAACACCGGCGCCCTGCTGCAACGTCACGGCGAATGACGGTTTATCGGAAGAGACGACGGGCGAGTAATATCAACCCGTCGGTGAAAAAGTTGGCTGCCACGTCGCTGCCGAAGTCGGTGAGCCACGACTGACAGTTTACCTTGTCGGCTACCTGCGCTATCTGCGCCGACTGTTGCTGTATGGCCTGCAGGATTTCGTCGGTAGAGCGATTCTGCAGGGCCATCTGGACGAAGAGACGGCGCTCTTCATCGGTCATGCGGTCGTAGATACGTTCCAACAACTGACGGCGGGCGAGGTATTCGAGTGCGGCATCCATGGTTTATCCTTGCGGTGGTACCGCAAGACACACTACATCAGACGTTGAAATACTTGCGGATGTCGTAGATGCCGTCCTTATCCTTCAGGGTCTTCAGCGCCATCTTGTAGCAGGCAGCGATGATATCCTTGTCGGTTGGGGCGAGGGTCTTGCCAAGCATCTCGGCAATGTTCTCTCCGAAATCGGAATACATCTTTGACATCTCGACGAACAATGCACATCGGTTGTAGCACGGCTGCTCTTCGAGTGGCAAGCCGAACGATGTCATCGCCTGCTTCCACTGCTCGCGGCTCCAGGGAGCCTTGGGGTCCATGCCGTCGATAATCTTGTCGGCCTCCTTCGGCGTGAGGTACTGGCACCAGCGGATGCTCTCCAGTTTGTCGAGCCATTCCTGGGCGAGGTCGGGCTTATTGACGATGAACCATTCCATCATCTCCTTATGCACGTTGCCGAAGACGTGCATATTCTCTACCTTGTTCGAGCCAGCCATCATATTGTAGAGGGCGCGGAACTCGTTTCTCATTTCTTCTGCTGTCATTTCTACTTTGATTTAAATGTTGATTTTGTAGGATTTCTGCAAACATCTCCTGCTCTTTCCGTTTCTTGCAGGATTGGAAATCAGCATGACGGGCAGCGGGCCGACGGGATGCGCGGCGTGCGCTGTAAGGGGATGCTGCGGGAGGATATCTGTGAGACTGGGCGGCGAGGCTTGGATGTTGCGGAGTGGGACGTGGGTTGCTGTGATACAGCAACAGACTCGACGGACTGCGCGACATCAGTCTTCACTGGTGCCTTCGTCGTCTGTTTCTTCTCTGTTATCTTTGCTGATTTGGTCATAGACGCTGTTATAAAGGGTGTCGATGAAATACATGATGAGTTCGAGCCATAAGGCGGAGTAGGCGGCAAGGAAGGACACCGCGAGCATCCGTGGTGCCGCTGAGAGGAGGGCCGTTATAGGACCGCCGCCTCTCAGCGGTGCATCGCCGCCCGTCAGGAAGCATGCCAGCAGGTAGGCCAGCGTGCTCCAGAATGTGAAACACTTCGGACAGTTGACCACGGGCAGGCGACGGTGGAGAACACGCTCCACTGCCGCTATCAGCCCGAGGTGGTTGGCCGATGTGCAGGCGACGACGATCCACGCGATGTCACTCCATGCCATAGTCTGACAGATTCCTATGCGCCAGTGGCGACGGTGAAGGCAAACTCTACGTCGGCCATGTTGGTCGATGGGCATCCACAGGTTGCGCCGACGGGCGATGCGCTGACACCGACGGGCGTGACGGTGGGTACGTCTGCCGACGGGCAGGGGATGCACTTCGTTACGATGACCTTCTCCGTCTGCAGACAACTGTTAGGACAGCCGTTGCCGCAGCGATAGACCTGCTGATAGGTGAGGTCGCAGATGCAGCGCACGTCGCAGCAGTAGAGGTCGTCGCCGAGCTGCCGGGGAGCGCCGATGACCTGGATGTCGAAGTTACTTGCCAGGGGGAATCCCTCGGCACTGTTGACACACATCTGACGATTGCAGCAAGTGTAATGCGTGCAGTCGAGCATGTACGAGGTGGAGGCGGCAGTGCCTCCTGGGTACGGGGTCAGACTGTTGAAGTAGGTCTTTCCGTTCTGATTGTTACAAGCCATAATGCTAAAGTTTTTGTGTTGGTTTATTTATACGAGGACCTATTCTTTGCACCGTCCTCCTCCTGTGCTGTATCTTGGGCCGCCGTGGTACGGCGACATACGCTACTGCTTCTCTCCGGCGAATGGGCCGCCCTGAATTGGTGCCGGTGCAGCCAGCTCGGCCTCGGTGCTCTGGATGGCCGACAGCCGCTTTTCCAGGTCGCGGATATGCTGCGACTGCCGGTCGAGCCGGTTGATGACGCCGTTCATCACCTCGAACATCTGGAACGACATTCTCGCCGCGCAGAAAGCATGCTGTTGGAGTCCGCACTTCGAGCAGTCCTGCGGACATGGGCGGGATTGTTGCTGATCCCCCGACGGAGAACCGCCGGGCACGGTGGCTTGCTGCGGGGAGGCAGCGGATGAGACGGCGGCACTGCCGCCGTTTACTGGACTTTGAGGGATGTTGTTTATGTCTGCCATTGTTTTTTAGTCTTTAAAATGTTTCAATATCTGGTTCTTTACTATGGGGTTGCTGTCCCAGTTTGCTACGGCCTGCGCTACCTTCTTGCCGGTGACGGCGCGACCGTACTGGCGCAACTGTCCGATGAAGGCCACGATGGCCATGCGTGCTTCCTCTGCTTCCTCCTCGCTATGAGCGTAGAGCTGGAAGGTGATGGGAAAGCCTTTGAGCGGTTGTTTTGTTTCCATTGTCATTTTGCCGTGATTTTTTATTTGCCGGGCTGCCGTGGTACGGCAGCATACTTAACCTTTATTCGTTGATGGGAGGGAGGGAATCTGCGGGAGGCGCGGGCGGTGCGTCGAAGCCGCCCATGAGGGGGGGCAGACGGTTGCCGGTGATGCCTCGCAGGATTTCGTAGCCTTGGGCCAGTGTGTCCTTGTTCTGTCCGAGCCACGATACGATGCCGTTGGCCACGTCCTTGGTATTGTCGAGCCAGGTGGGGACGGGTGCGTCGTAGTCGGGCAGGTCGGGCATGTCCTTGGCGAAGTAGTCGTAGAGCTTTTCGGCTTCATCGACCTTGCCATTACAGAGCATGAGGCACTGGATTTTAAGCGTGGCCTTGCTGGATGGACGGATAGCTTGTAGCATTTCGAGTTTCTTTTTTGATGGGCGGTTGAACCAATTCATTCTTTTTGCCGTGAATGTTTTTAGAAAGAGGGGCTGCGGTGATACCGCAGCTTACGGGACGGGCGCAGCCCCTCGATGCTCACCCTGCGGAGAGGCGCAGGACACGGTGGCCTTTAGCCGTTGCAACCACAGCCCGGGCAGTCGCATGGCTTGGGAGCCGAGTAGATGCAGACGGGCTGGGCATCGAGACTGGAGCGGCCAGTCAGACGGTCAGAGATAATCTGGTTGTAGGCCGTAGCCATTGCCGAGTTCTCGACGCTGGTGCTCTGTGACGTGCTCTGCTGTCCGCTGATGGTGTCGGCAACCGACTGGGTGATGTTGATGTCACCCTGGATGCGACGGTTCACCTCGCTCTCCAGCAGCGCACCGATGTTGTCGAGTCGCTTGTCAACTCCAGCATAGTAGGCCATAGCCACCTCCTTTGCTGACTGTGCGGCCTCTTTGGCCTCCTTCGACTTCGCGTTGGCGTAGGTGCCGCCGAAGATCCATGCTGTTGCGCCTGCTACGGCTGCTACTGACGCCACGGTCAGTCCTGCAATCGCCACGCCGCTGGGGCGCTTCGACTGCTTGTAGCCAACCATGTACTGCTCGTAGGGAGTCATGCCACCCCCGTTGCCCATTGATTTCAGGGCCATCAGGTCATTCATTTCGAGTGCCATAATGTTTAAGTTTTTGTGTTGGTGAATAATGTGAATTAACTCGCGGGTCGGAAAAATCCGAACCCACGGGCAAAGTTATTCACTAATTACTTGACAATAAAGCAAATGAAAGTATATCGCCCGAAGCCTGCTGTTCATCTATGAAACAGTGGTTTCAATACCTTCTCTTTACTGACATTTCGAGGTGGTGAAGAATGTTATAAACTTGTCGGTCGCTGATATGATGACGCTCGGCCAGCGTCAGGATGACTGCCTTGCGAGTGACCATCGTCTGAGATAATTCAAGGTAATCGCGATACAAGTCGCAGTACTTGTAATCTTCTAAACGAATACCTGCTTCATTCAGCTTTTGAAGCAGTTCTTTGTTAAATTCAACTAAATCTATGCGTCTCATCGTGCAAATATGTTAAAGATTAAAATATTCTTATTACCTTTGCACCGAACCACCAACCTTCGCGGATATAATAACAATAGCGTTACAGGTCGAGCAGTGGGTGCTATATCCCCCGACGGCGACCTGTAACGCTCGCATTCGCAATTGGTTGGTGGTTCTTCCTTTTGTGGAAACGTCGGTGGCTTTTTTATACTCTCGCCCCCGAAGGGAAGAGTGTTAGGGATTGTTGCGATGGTATCACAACAAACGGAACAGCTATGCTCCGGGCGAGTTTGTTGCTGGACTGAGCAGGATGTAGCCGCCATCGCGGGTACGCAGCGGGCCGTCGCTTGCAGCGAGCACCACGATAGTACCGCGGCTGACGGTACACACCTCGCCGAGGGTGAGCGTGGCCTGCTGCACAGGTGGGACGGCGAGCGCAGCCTGCTCTGCAGGCGTGACAGCGAGCGCCGGCTGCTCAGTGGGCACCACCGCCAGTGCCGGCTGCTCCGCCTTCGTCACCGCAAGCGTTGCTGCAGCGACGGCGGTAGCGGTCAGCACTGCTGATGGCACCGGAGTGAGGTCGAAATTAAGGCATGCCATAGTGCTTATGCTTCTACGAGTTTACCCAATTTCTGCACGGCGATGTTCTTGCGCACGCCGTCGTTGGCGTTGGCATCGACGATATACGCCGTAGCGATGACACGCATGTCAGCAAGAGCCAATGAGGAAGTGTCAACGATGGCATACCACGTGCTGACGGTGACGGGATCCTGCGGTTCCTCGCCTTCGGGAGTCTCTGGCTGTACCGTCTCAGTCTCCTTAAAGATGACGACAGCGGTGTCCTGGCTTTTGGACGCATCCTTGTAGCCTTTCGCACTGGTGTTCCCCGACTTGACCTCGATATCGAAGTCATCGTCGTCCATAGAGAAACCCGGAGCTTCGAGTTTGATGGCGAACTTAATCTCATCGCCTTTGTAATAATTAGCCATAATTCTGATCGGTGTTAAGTTGTTGCGTTGGTGTTAAGATACATGCGAGCGCCGACGGGCGCAAGGGCAGGTGGCCCGCCGGAGAGACGGCGGGCACCGTTGCTTACTCTTCTGGCTGCTCGTCGGCAGACTGCTCGCCAATGGCGTACAAGCTCCAGTCGATGCTATCCTTCTCGCTCCAGCCGTCTTGAAGACACTGATGGATGTGCCGGCGGCAGGTGTCCCAGAAGTCGGCAAAGGAGTTCAGACTGGTGAAGGTGTGATAGACGGGCTGGCCGTCGCTATCCTCGCCGAGTTTGTACTTCAGCGGCAGGTCGGCGCCTTCTGTCTGCAGGGCGTGGTCATATCCTGCTTTCCAGTCCTGCTGGTTCTCGACAGAGAGCCACACGGGTTTCTGATTCCACATGAGCGTAGAAACAATCCGGCTGGCGACTCGCTCGTTGATGTCGGCCAGTATGGCCTGCTTCACAATGTCGGCAGTGACCTGCGGTGTCTGCTTCTTGTAGAGGTAGATCTCTCGCCATGTGGCGTCGGCAGTTTCACCTACGGGTTTCATGCCGTAGCTGATAATGATTCGGCTTGCATCCTCGCGTATGGGGGCAAAGCCAGACTTTTTACCTTGAACTGTGTTGTCCATAATTGCTATAATTTTGAGGGTGAATAATGTTTTAGCTTCTTATAGCGGTAATACCGCTGTTAACTGAACGACGGTGACGGCGCAACGGACGGTTGCCCGTGGGCTGTAGCATCTTGGTCATGCCGGCATTGAACGGTGCTATGGCCAGAAACTCCTGGCGGAAGAACAGCCGTCGGCGCAGACGGTAGCTGGCTGTGTGAGCCATAAGGCCGAGATAGGAGTTGACACTCTTTTGTACTTTCTCGGGAACGGAGAAGTCCATCAGCTTCAGGCCCTTCTCTATGCGATGGAGCGTGACCGACGAGAGATAGATGCGGTAGGGCTTGACGTATGCGCCCAGGAACTCTACGCCGTGAGTTGCCCTGCAGATGCGTACCTTTCCCATGTGCAGGTCGAGCCCCAGCTGCTGACGCAGGAACTCCCGGATGCGCGGCACCAGCGACAGCAGCCAGCGACGGTCGCACGACACGACGTAGAAGTCGTCCACGTAGCGCCCGTAGTGTCGGCATTTCAGCCTGCGCTTGCAGAACTGGTCGAGCACATTCAGATAGACGTTCGAGAAGAGCTGCGACGTCAGGTTGCCTATAGGTAGTCAACAGCCCTCTGGCGTGCAGAATAGCGACTTGGCTGGGTCGAGTCCGTCCCATGCTGAGAGAGTCATGACCCGCTGGCAGGAGGTCTTGGGGTCGAGCATGACGATAACCTCCGTCAGCCACCGAACGAAATCCATATCCAGCACTTGCTGCCATGTGCTCGACGGAGATACGCCGAACACATCGGCTGCTGCCTTTGTGATACGGTGCGTGGCCATTCGGTCGAGTGTCTGCAAACATAACGACAGGAGCCTTCGCCGGTCGATGTGCATGAAGTAGCCGCGTATATCCAGTTTCAGTACGTAGCACTCCCTGGTATAGTTCTGGCTTTCCTGACGGATGTGCTGTGCCAGCCGCAGTATGCCGTCGAGCGTGCCACGTCCGTCGATGCACGAGTAGCAGTCGCGGATGAACGTCGCCTCGTAGAGCAGGTGCGTCATATTGAAGTAGAGATGATGCACCACGCGGTCGGGAAACTGTGCTGCGAATACCTCGCGCTGCTTGGGCCTGAACACGATGAAGCACTTCGACGGAAGCGGCACGTAGAGTCGCAGTATCAGCACCAGTGCCAGACAGGCCAGGTTCGTCCGCAAGTCGGCGCGGAAGCGGCGCACGTAGCTCATCTTGCCTTTGTGACGTGCGGCACTGGCAAAGGCTACATAGAGGTCGCGGAGCAACATGGAATAATTGAGCGTCATCGTTTATGGAGACGACTGTATTACAGCTGCATACTGAACAGGACAAGAGCAAGGAGAGCGAGCATAGCCGCAGTGATTGCTGGACCGGGCGAACCGCAAAACCGTTGTACCGGTTGTTGTTGTTCGACGGGTTGACACCACCGGAATTGAAGTTCAGGTTCCGCGCGTTGCGAGCCGAGTTGAACGTAGAAGACCAGTAGTTGCCGTTCGAGCCGCGATTGTTCCACGACCGCCCGCTGCCGTTGCCAGAGGCGGAAAAGAAAACCGCAGAACCGGTCGCCACCTGCAACGACGGCAGCAGGGGGATGCACGGGGCATGACCAAGCTGTCTCTTCAATTTTTCACGCACCCTGACGGTGCATGACGGGCGACCTATGAAATCTTTCTGGACCATTTTGCTCAGGATTTCTCTCTTGGCTCTCTCCTGTCTGTGGTTAATAACTAAAGATGACTAATCAGTTCCTGCTGCATGTCGCCGATAAACTCGACGGCCTGCTGCGGTGTGCGCTTGTGCAACGGAAACGAGAGCAGCCTGGTGACGATGGCCATGATGCCAGCCGTGCGCCGGTCGTCGCCGAACGGCAGCAGACCTGCGTCCTGTCGGTCGTCGCCACTCTTGCCGCCCTTCTCTTTCTTTTCCTTCTGCAGCGGTACGGCGGCCTTCCATTTCATGTACATCTCCTGAAGCCGCTCGTAGCTCACCTCGCCAAGCTCTGCGGGCAGCTCTATGCCTACGTCGATGCGCGTGTTGTCAACAGGCGCCCACGACATTTGCATCTCCTTGGGAATATACTTGTCGAACGATTTCTCCTGGAAGCCGACAAAGATATACTCGCCGTTGATGTTCTTGGCGAATTTCTTGACCGGCGTAGGCGGCACACGCTCCACGTCTGGCTGGCGGCGCTTCATCTCATTTTGGATGACCACAGCCACGAGCCAGCCGCTCCACTCATTGGCGTGCCAGTAGTTACCGTCACGCAGCAGATGGATGACATTCCACTTCTGTTCCTCTTTTCTGTCAGCCTCGATAGCCTGAATCTCCGGATAGCTGTAGCCTTTCTTCTCTTCAGGCAGGCTTTGTTTTTGTTCTGTCATATTTTTATTTTTTTGTCGGAGCCATTGGCCGCATCGCTGCTACTGGGCCGCCTTGGGGGCGGCTGAGCAGCAGCGCTACGACCAATGGCATGGGTAGAGGTTGGGCAGAAAGATTACTGGACCGGGCGAACCGCAAAACCGAAGTACCGGAGGTCGTAGCCCGACGGGTAGACACCACCGGAATCGACGTCCAGGCCCCGCGCGTAGCGAGCCGAGAAGAACGTAGAAGACCAGTAGTAGCCGTTCGAGCCGCGATTGAGCCACGACCGCCCGCTGCCGTAGCCAGAGGCGGAAAAGAAAAGACGATTACCGTTGATTTTACTCTCTAAGTAGAGACCTTGAATACCGCTAATTACAACTCGCTTGTCAGTCTTGCTGCTGTCCACGGGGTTGCCGGCTGCATCAATATAACGGATGTTGTTGAACAACTCCGTGAAGTTTGCATTGCTGGGCATGCGCCAGTCGCCGCCAAGGTTCTCGCGGGCGGCGTCGTAGCCGCTGTCGGCAGCGAACGAGGCTGTAAGCGCTCCGCCCGGCGTGCTGCCGTACACCTGTCCTTCATAGTACGGCTCAGTTTCGTTCGCACCGCCCCAGTTGTATGCGAAAGCCGACGCCGAACTGGGATTATGCCCGTCTATGTTACCCCATGAGAAGAACGACTTCTCGTAGACGAACGGTGTGTCGCTGAGCTTCGATGGTTTGGTAAGGTCTATATCCGTCTTTGCCCACTTTACGCCGCTGGGCAGTCCCATGTCCACCAGCACGTCGTCGGTCCATCCGTAGTAGTATAGTTCCACGAAGATCCACGACGCTGGCAGCAGCGAGCGGTTGATGCCCTTCGCGGCGATGTAATGCAGCTCGCCTGCACTGTCGCGGTAGATGTAGTCGCCCGGCTTGGGTATGCTCACGTTGACGTTCACGCCGTCATATTTCACTTGGTTGCCCTCCGAGATGAGCGAGACGGTACTCTCCTTTTCGGAGCGTCCCATGTGGTTGTATTCCTTGAGGGTCTGGAATTTCTTGATAGCCATATCTGTGTTCTTTGTTTAAGTGTTGATAATTGACGATTACTGTCCGAGCAGGCCGTATAGCCGCTCCACCTGCGCCTTCAGCCGTTCTATCTCGGCAGCTTGCTGCACAATGGCCTCTGTCAGTACGGGCAGGCTCTTATTGTCGAGCTGCGACAGCAGTCCGCGCAGCGAGTCGGGTATGCCCTGTGCGTAGGCGATGTTGAGGTAGGCTTCGCCCGTAGCGCCCGTCACCATGATCAGTCCCCAGTCCTCCACGCCGAAGGAGCTGCTGACAGCGGCTGTGCCGGTGGCAGGCGTGGCAAGCTCAAACTTCACATAGTCGGTGGCCGGCGTTTCGTTCTGGTCGGTGTAGCTCACCGTCGTGCCGCTCACGCTGAGAGGCTGGGCGATGGTGTAGAATACTGCAGTGCCGTCGGCCTTCATGGTGGCGATGGTGGCGGTGTGGGTATAGTTTCCGGTAGGCTGTTCCTCCTGGTCGGTCTCGGCCTCGGTAGTCCATTCCGGCTGTGTGCGATCAACGAGTCTGTGCCACGTCACCTGGTTGTCGCCAGTCTTCTCAATATAGTCGGAGACTGAGCCTACGGTAAGCATCAGGCCGTAGCTGTGCATGGCGTTGATGCCCGCCGAGAGGTTGACCACGTTGCCTGCGTCTGCCTCGTCTGTGGGCGACACGAACTCGTCATAGCGACGGCTCCAGGCAATGTGCATGCAGGTGTCGGCAAAGGTGATGCCGCTCACGATAAGGTAGCCTGGCTGCGCCGTGGTATAGAAGCGGTACTGCTTGCCCGTGATGGGGTCTGTAGCGTCGGTATAGGAACATGCCTCGCCGTCGCTCACGCCCGTCGGCACTCCTGCCGCCAGCGACTTGAAGCGCACCGTGGGCCGCAGGTTCGCGCCCTCAGAGTTGGTAAACAGTACGCCGTTTGGCGCATCGGAAGTGTTGATAGCACCAAAGGGCAGTGCCGGCACCATGATGTAGTAGCCCGTTCCGATGGGCGTTGCATGACGCAAGAGATTGAAGCCCGTTGCCACGAGGCTTGCAGCCCCGAAGTCCGTCTTGGCAGCCAGCTGCATCAGGTTGGCTGGTACGGAGCTGTCGATGGAGAGGTCGCCGCCGGTGGTGTCGGAGAGCAGCGTCTGGGTGTAGTCGGCAGTGGAAGCCGCTCCTACCCACGATGACAGGTTGTGAGCCACGGCGGGGGTGATCTCCCCACTCTCCAGCGCTTCTTTGATAGCTGCCGAAGTCTCATCCTTGGCTTTCTGTGTGCTTACTGCTACGCTGCCATTCTTCAGGCCCTTGCGCAATTCGTCGTGGAATGCGTTGAGCAAGCCACGGGTAATGATGTCTGTATTAGCCATAATTGTTTTGTGTTGTGTTTTTATTCTGTGTAGTTACTTACAATGCCGCGCACGTCTTCCTCCGTGGCCACTGTCGGCTGGGGCAGCTGGGCGGCTGGCACCTTGCCGTCGCTGCCAAGCGTGGCAATGCCGCCGTTGACGCCCTTCTCTGATGTCTTCAAGAGACTGCCCTTCAGCTGCTGGCTGAGGTCCTGCTCCTGCACGGTGCCGTCCTTGATGTGCTCGGAGCCGATGAAGTCGTCGGGCAGCGTGTCGATGGTGATACCTTCGGACGGTACATTGAACGTGCGCTGATGTACACGGATATGGCGCAGCACATTGGTGCCGTCGTCTTGTGGTTCGTAATAGAGGTGCAGCTGCTGTGCGAGAACATGCTTCAGGCTGCTGATGTCTGTTGTCTTTGCCATAGTCAGTTTATTCTTTACTCACCTTCTTCTGCTGTTTCGTAGTCAGTAACCATTGCGCGGATGTCGGCCTCGTCGGCCACCTGCTGCGCGTTTACCTTGTCGAGGAGTGCTTCCACTTCTGGAGTATCGTACTTCAGGAAGCGAGGATCTACTTTTGTTCTGTTGTCTGCCATGATCTTCTATGTTGTGTTGGTGAATGTCTGGCTTCAAGATAATGCGGGGCATGGCGAGGGTCAAGGGCAGCAAAAAAGACCGCTACCCATCACGAGCGGCGGTCTTTTCATCTAATAACTAAAAACCTAAAACTATAAATTACTACTAACCTAAAACAATTCGCTGGCGTCGCTACGCCGTTTAAAAATTATGAAGAAAAAAATATTTCCTGTTTTTTAACTGTCCCCCGGCTGTTCGCCGTCAATCTGCTCGTCGATGTCGTGCGTCATCTGGGTATGCCGCCCCATCTTGCCGCGCAGCAAGTCCTCCGGGTCCAGTTCCTTGTAGCCTCCGGCCACCGTCAGCTTGCACACCATCACCACGCAGATGCTCCCCACGAGGATGTGTGTATATACCTGCGGCCACCAGTCATAGAGCACACCGCCAAGGGCTGGCACACCGAAGTTGACGGTAGTTGCCGTGGCGGCGATGCTCAGCACTATCTTCACGATCGTGCGGAAGAAGCGAGGCATCCGCTTCATCCACCGCTCGCGCAGCTCATTGCCCGTGTTCTTGATCTTCTCTCCCATGATGCTATTTCCTTTCAATGTGAATACCTTTATCTGAAATCAGAATCAAGTCGTGCAACCCCTTCAGTTGGGCCGACAGCGACGATATGTTGGCGTCGGTCTTACCTAAGCGTTCCAGTACTTCACTCTCCATAGACTGTAAGCGGTCGAGGATGTTGTCTTGTTTCTTCGATTGAGAATCCTGTCGGTCGCGGATGTTTTCAAGGGTGCTCTCTAAATTCTCTACGGTTGTCTCCAGTACAGCCACACGGATTTTCAGCTGGTGGTTCTCGCGCCACTGCCATCCCACGGCTGCCAGCAATATCGGCACCAACAGGGGCCAGAGGTCAATCATTACTTGGTTCATTTCATTTTTTCGAGTTAAGACATTATTTCGTTCTGTGTTACGTCTTGAATATCGGTAAATAGGAATCCGAAATCAAGGGCAACGGCGGTAGCAATTTTTCACTCTTCACTTTTCACTCTTCACTTAAATCATCCCTCCAGCGCCAGCGTCACCGTGAAGTCCACGTGCGGCATGTTCTGCTTCGACCTGTCGTAGATACTAATGTTCTGCTTCGCCGGCTCCACGATGACTGGGACATACGTGCCGTTAGGGTCGCCGATGGGGTACCGCATCCACCACTGTTTCCGCTTGCCGCCCAGGAACTCCAGTGCCCACCACTCGGCCCACTCCCGCGTGACGTAGCCGCTCGACATCTGCCACGACCGTCGCCCGTCCTGCCCGATGGCCATCAGCGAGCGAACGGGGTTGAACGACGAGCGCCCCGTTCTGCTGTACTGCGTCACCTTTACGTTGATGCCCATCGACTCCAGCGTCAGCCCGCTACATGTCTCGACGGCACCCCGACGGTTGATGAATAGGAAATCCACATACGGCACGCTGTCGCGCAGCACAAGCGGGGCGTGAGGACCATGCTGATCATCAGCAAAATTGGCATTGACCGGGTAATAGACACACTGCGTGCCACCGCTCTGCACATCCACCCACGACGTGATGCTCATGCTGCCCACGCGCTCCGGCGTGTCGGTAGGCTTGTTGCTGGCATCGCCGTTGCGTCGGTTCTCGTGCTCGTGATAAGACACGTCGGCATTGGCCGCACCTCCACGGTCCTCCACCGCCTTCATGCGCTCCAACTCTGTCATGCCGCCGATGCAGCACTGTCCGCCGGGGATGTCGGTGTTGTCGTCCTCGTCGGTGTACTGTGTCTGTGTGAACACACCGCCATCGTCGCTTGCCAGATACTCAGTATATACCCGTAGGAAATACTCGCGGTAGCGGCGCACACCATCCTGATAGCCGTCGCCCGACGGTGCAAACGCTGTGCTGCCAGCCGATGCCGCAGCAGTCTTTGCCGCCGCCACCTCCTTGCCGTAGTCGAAGTCGCTCCATATAGCCCGGAGGGCCGACGAGATATCGAAAGAAATGCTTGTCTGTCCGCCCGTGTCGACTTTGAATTCGCCCACCACCTTGCTGTCATAGACCACCTCCACGCGCACGATGGTGAACGGACTTGTCACGGGTTGTCCTTCCTTACTCCACTGTAGCCCGCTGATGTCTATCACCACGGGCGAGTCGGCGAAGTAGGTCTTGCCGTTGCCGAACATGCCGCTAATAGTTACAATATTGCTTGCCATAATTTGAAACCTGAAACTTGAAACTAAATATACATTATCTCCATCACCACATTCCCCAATCCCGTCTGGTTGCTTACGGAGTACTGCATCTTCCGGATGAATCCTGTCACGTCGCCAACGCGGACGCGCTTCGTCTTGTCGATGGTCTGCAGCTGGGCCAGCGTCATGCGCACCGTGCGCTTCACAATGCGTGCGTTGCGGATCCAGTAGGAGTACTCCTTATAGAACTGATCGCATAGTCCGCGTTGCCGCAGGTTCTTGTTGGTGATTTCCAGATAGCGGCGGTTGCTGTCGCTCTCCGGCTGCTTTGGGTCGAAGTACGGGTTGGGTTTCTCCGCCCGCAGTTTCAGCGATATTGCGCCAAGACTTGATGCTGGGGCAACATTATTCAGTACATAGTTCCATACTTCGTAAAATACATCTTCAGGATAGTTCCCCGACCATGATAAAAGCAAATCCCGATAGTCAGCGGCCTTAACTATACGCATTCTTTCATCGTAAGAAAGTGCGGAATCTGTAGCGTTATAAATTCTTTTTAATTCGTTAACATACGAATTATATTGATCATAAGTAAGAATTTCTCCATCACTACAGATAGGGGTAACCATTACATGGCGTTCGCCGATTACGACATTATCTTGACAGAAGATGTTGGCATAACTGCCTCCGCTGCTGTATGGAGGGTAAAAGCCATAAGTTTCGATGTCAAGTGTATCAGGGTCACACACCCTCCATCTGCTGACAAATGACGGGTCTATTCCTATCTTTTCAAGGATATTTCCAGCACCACGTGTACCATCCGAATACATCCACTCGTTGCCATACGAGTCGCAGGTGTCCGGGTGTGCCGTTGTACTGCTTCCAGGCATTATTTCCCATGTCTGGTTTCCCTCTCCGTCTTGTGGGTCGGTATAGGCTTTTACATAGGCATCGTTGCCGCTCCCACGCATGATACCTAATGTCAATCCCCAATTATGTTTTTCTATTGGCGCAACGCCGTCGTCATTCGGTTCAAAGTTGTCTTTCAAACGAAGAAAATATTTCTCAAAAATATATCCTTCAACATCCATGTTCGCACTGTATTTATAGTACGAATGGTCCGAGTATATCCCCCCCCATAAAATAGCATTAGTAACTTTGGTTAGAAAATACAAATCACCACCTACAGAAAAATCGCCATCTGATTGTTTCATTTCTGCGTCGACATAGGCAAAGAATTTTTGCTCCTTGGAGCCTTCTCTTTCTTTTTCCATATTAGCATCGTTGACAATAAGGGGTGTGAAATTCAATGCAATACTTTCAAAAGTTTCTGCTTCTCCGCTACATATCCCGTCAACAGCATCCATAAATCCAGCCACCTCGAATAGCGACGGGTAAAGGTCTTTATACCTTTTTGCTTCCTCGTCTACTTTGTAGGCATAGGTGTTTCCGTTGTCTGTTGTATAGTAAAGATTCTTATTGAAGGCGCTTGCAGCCTTAATGACTTCTGCATAGTCAGATGGCTTTAGCGTGTAATTATTACCAGTTGTGTCTGTTGTATGCTCTTTGTCAAGCGCCTTGTCAAATACAGGCAGTTTGAAGGCTGTGTCATCTGAGCCGTATGACATCATGAAGCCTCGTGTGCTGTTCTCTACTTTCAGATCCTCTTTAAGGATGTCGCATTTTATTTCTGATACATCTTGCGACTGAAATATATCTCGGAGCAATACTACGCGGACACGGGAAAAATCGTCATTGAAAAGTAACCTCACCCCGAAACCGTTTTGCAATGCGTCAATAATATTTTTGGCATCCACGTTAGGAAAACAGTCTTGACTGGCATACGCAGGGTGACCAAATACGGGGCCTTCGTTTACTATCTCTACCCTTTTTATATTAAAGACTGGATCCTTGATAGACGGTGCATTTATTTCGTGTTCTAACTGCGTAATATCAGCGTTAATAGTTATTGCCTTACTCTCTGTTAAATCATACTCATATTTAGCAAACTCTTTTTTTTCTTCATAGTAATATGGCAAGATTTTTCCTAAAAGTTTGAGGTTTTTACCTCTTCCTGAAGTCGCAGATGGAGTTTCCTCTGGCTCGTCATAAGCACACAGGGTGTTCATCATAAAAAGTCTTCTCATGTCTTCCACGTACTGCATTTGATTCTCGTCAATATGGATTCCGAGATGTTTCATCAACGCACGAAACCAATACATTACATAAAAGCAAGGTGCGGTGTTAGGCCATTGCGTCTCGTGAAGCGTGTATCCGCGTTCAGCGTTCCCGTCCTTATCTTTTCTCTGATAACCGATAATTACATTACAGTAAGGATGTGCTGTTGGCGCGTTGTCGTCATACGGACTGTCAGTGTTTAGTGTTTCGTTGCTTTTTACATCAAAATCGCTTCCTTCAACAGTTTGAAAAGAACCACTATGCACTACATGCTTTGGCCATTGACCTACTATATGATTCTCCTGCGCAGACGTATCTACGGTAAGTGTTCTATCTACAGAATATACTGTTTTATAGTTTTCCCATCCTACCTGGGTTCCCCATACTTCCGTTGCAGCGATATTATAAGTAATGTTGATTGATGGCATTCGTTCACGCCAAACAGCTACGCCTATCAAGTGGTCTGCCAACATAGGCACATCTCTGGCGTTCATGCCTTCTATCATCTCCTCGAAAGTCTTCTGTCCGCTCTCGAAGCTGATGTCCACGTTTCCATCCGCGTCCACCTCGGCTTCGTCGCCGAACTTCAGGTAGCCCAGGTAGAGCGGCACGCCCTCCACCCACAGGCGGGCCTTCCGCTTGTTGATCTGCTCGTGCAGCCGCGAGCCGTGGATGTCGCCAGCCGTACCGAACAGGTTCGCGTTGGCGTGTACGTTCAGCGTAAAGTCGTATGACCATACGTCGCCGTCGGCAAAAATCTCCGACGTGTCGGTGATAGTGATGGTTGCGTCCGGCTCCAGCACGGCAAACTTGCTGCCGGTAGGGTTCGGGTTCTCCGTAGTAGCGAGGTCGAAAACCTCAAGTGCAAGATGTTCCATTTCTTTTATATCGCCTTAGTTTGCACACATTATATATATTACGCGAGCGCGAATCAAGGGCAGGCGGAACGAAAATTCTGTGGGCTATAATTGAAATTCTGTGGGCTTCTTTGAAATTTCTGTGGGCAATAATGAAAATTCTGTGGCTCGGAATAGAAATCCTGCCCTTGATTTTCGCCTTAGCTATGCCCATATTGCGAGCGTAACTAAGGCGATAAAAATCATGCGTACATCTCCCATTCACTACATAGCCCCGTCGGCCATCAGCATCGTACCGAACTGTAATAACTCGGCTAATGACCTGGCTGTCACCATCAGTCGTGGAACAAAGATCAAGGTCTATTCGCCCCGTGCTGGAATAGGCAAGACGACTGATGGCGAATATCAGGAATGGACCCTTACCGGGCGCAACCGCCGGCTGGCCAACGCTGACGCACCGTATACGATTTACGCCCGACTGCCAAAAGATGATGTAAGCGGAGGGTATCTCGTTTTTTCCGAGAAGGTTAATCGTGATGGCATTTTTATTGACAAATGGAGTTACATAACAGAAAACGGTCTTGCTCCTGTTGGCTATAATCCAACAACACAGACATGGGGCACTAACGGGATAGACAATTTGAACTGGTACGTCCGCCTTGGCGACGTGTCGCTCCCCGATGCTAACAACCAGCGCACTGTCACCCTTGACACAGGCATACTGGGTACCGACCAGTTCAACGACGAATGGGCACTCCGTCCGGACGAGCTGCCCCTGCGCATAGAGCTTGGCTGCACCATCGGCGACGAGGATGCCGGCCCTACGCCCTACGTCTATTGGGGACAGAGCCTTGTGCTCACTGCCATGCTCACCGAAGGATGGACCGGCACCGACATACAACGCTTCGATCGCTGGGAGATTATACGCAACAGCGGCGACGCTGTGTCTGATATGGCATGGAACCGGCCAGATGGAGAAAAGAGAGTGATGGTCGACGGGCAAATCGTCCTGATCCACAATCGTAACAATGACGACTTCAACGGGGCCGTGGCTGTCACGTTTACCATATTGGCCGTGGACCACAATGACGACACGCTGAGGACCGCCACCATCAACATCATGGCCGAGACGGTGGAGAGATACGAGCTGTCGCTGTCAGAGAACATTGTCAGCTATGACCCGCAGACGCAGAACTACAGCCCTGACGGCGGCGTAAACGTGGGCATACGCGCCACTGACCAGCGAGGCGAGGTGTTCGACATGACGCGAGGGCAGATAGCCAATGCCTTCCTCGTGGCTGAATATGCTCCCGTCGGATCAACTCAGTGGACGGCACTCACGTTCGGCGGTTCTTCGCAGGAAGCTGCCACGGCCAACATCGACACGACGGCTTTCGCCTTGCAGCAGAGCGTAAACGTGCGGCTCATGCGCCGCATCACTGCCGACGGGCAGACCGTAGCGGAGAAGGAACTCTCGCGAACCACCATCGCCTTTGTCCGCAATGGCGAGGACTCAAAGATACGCGAATGGATCTATCGGCTGAACAGCAATGCAGGCTACAATGCCACCACCGGTACGGCTGGCGGCACGGCTGTCAGCGGACAGACCGACGGCGTGGACAACTGCCTGCTTGTGGACGACTTTGTTCCCACTGGCTGGAGCGACGACCCCACGGGTGTGTCGCAGCCTGGCGACGTGGAGTGGGAGTCGTGGCGCGACTACGACGACGAGAACCACCGCTGGGGCACATTCCACGCACCCGTCATCCATAACCGCTATGCCGAGGATGCCGTCACTTATCGTCTGGAGTGTAATGTGGAGAGTATTCGTATTTCCGCCAATGAAACATCGGCAGCACAAAACCTACGGGCAAAACTCTACCAGCGCACAGGAACCGCTGCAGAGGAAGAATATTCCTGCTACTGGGCTATTTATAACAGACGTGGAAACACTTTCAGAAGGGTGTTTGCTACAGTTTCCAGACGGACATCATACTCTATTGACAACTATTCCGTCAGTTCTGATAGCAGTAGCGCAGAATACGCAGATGCTGTTGTTTTGGTCTGTGCTCAGCAATCTATAGATGGCAACAGTTACAGTTCGTCGCTCCCGGCTGCCTTGATTGCAAAAACAGAAGTTACCGTTATCAAGGACGGCGACACCGGGCCCAAGGGCGACGATGCGCAGGAGGTCAATCCAAACATTCTGCTGCGCACCATCTTCGACCGAGGCATAGACTTCGTACTGGAGGCGTGGACGAGAACCAATGAACTGATTGCTATTGACGGTGCAACGGATACTATAGTGAACGGCAGAAAATCTTTACGGATGAACGCATCGTCGCAAGACCTGGACTTTCAGCAGAATGTGTTCGGGAAAGTGAAGCCATCGACATGGTACACACTGTCGTTCAATTACTTTGCCACGCAATCATTTCACACTTTCCTATGGGATGCCAGCAACACAACACCATGGATAGACTTGTCTGAGGGGTACATGATCGACGGTTCTGCAACTCCAACCGCCGTCACTCGTATTGACGGGTTTCACGAGTGGGAGGCCGACTGGAGAGGAAACCGTCATAGCATCACTTTCAAGACGGCCAGTACATTTGCCACAAACACGCTGTATGTATTATTCCGCTGCTTACAGGGAGGACAAGTGGCTATCTGCATGCCCAAGCTGGAAGAGGGACGCGTGGCGACGGCCTACATGGCACATGAGAGCGACCTGAAGGGCGATGCCGGACAGAACACTGTCATCTACGACATTGTTTTCAACGAGGCATGGGCGAGAATTGATAATTCTGGAAATATAACTGCCAGGCTGCGCGGCATCGCTTACATCATCAACGGTCAGACGCGGACACCACTGACCGGCGCGTACATCAGGTACGGGTATATACTCGACGACCCCGACACCTATGCCGACACAACCACAAACAGCGGCACCAACAATCCGGGATATTTTTCCGCCGACACATGGTTCGACGGCGACACAGCCTACTTCTCCAAGGGGAGCACCAACATCTTTGCCGCAATTATCGTCGGAGGGGAGGTGATGGTTGTCAAGTACGTCACAATAGCCCGTCAGGGGGCTGATGGCGTAAGCGTGCGCGGAAAGACCGGACGTTTCTATTACTATGCGGGCGTCTGGAAGCAACAGGCAAACTATAGTATCGAAGAAACACAGGCGCCATACGTCAAAATGGGCAACAGTTTCTATATGCTGGACAACAGGGGCGTAGAACCGGCTACATTGCCGTGGTCACCATCCACCGCTCCCGGTACTGAGGGTGATACGGCGTGGACTCTGATGTCCTCTCTGCACCAGTATTACATCGCCCAGGCCTTCTTTGGCGAGAATGCCTACCTCGGCTCGTTCATTATCAATGGCGACTGGATGCTCTCGCAGTATGGCACACTGAAAGACTCGGCGGGCAATGTGACAGTTGTCAATGCCAGCAACGTCAATACACCTTTCAACTCGAAAGTTCCCTACGCATGGTTCGATGCGGACGACCCAATGGGCGACAGCGTCCCGTCGCAGGGTGATTATAAGTTTATCCCCAACTTCGCCGTCGACGGACTCACGGGCAAGACGTATCAGAATGATGCGTATATACGAGGAGAGGTGCATGCGACGAGTGGAGAGTTCTTAGGAGACAATAATGGATTCGAATTAAAATTGGATGCAGACGACAGAAAACTTACAATTAAAGGACCAATAGGAGTTAGCGACAGAGCCAGTCTTACACCAACACCTGGAGCCATTATTGTTGAATATATGTCGTTGGGAGAACTAAGTCCAAATAATACTCAACAAACTATAAACGGGCAACTATATAATTTTTTGACAACGGCATTAAAAATGCGTTCGTATTTTGTTGAAGCCGACGGATCTGATTATATTGAACTTACCCTCAATCCTATGCGTGGACTCACGATGAAACAGGAATATGGTGATGGAATCGTAAATAATATCGAAGCGGTCTATGGCTATACTATTGCAAAACTTCCATACAATGTTTCGTTCTATGCACCTTATGGGTTACCTTCGAGAGACGCAGCCAGTTATGGGCAAGTGTATTTGGATGGAGAAACTTTAAAAGTGAAACTAAGCTCTTAGCAATTATAAGAGAAATGCTAATTCATGGAATAACATCAAGATAAGTAGATATAGGCAGACACTATAACCGCCTATATCTGCTTATATAGTATCGTCCAAACATATAGATAAGATAAAGCGTATTATAGTCTTTTTCAAAAAAAGCATATCTATAACCAAAAATATCACTAATTGGTGATTCAAGGGTTGCATTATAACGAAGATATGGTAATATAAGCCCCTTTGCATCATCAAGCGTTAGGGAATATGTTCCAGTATAAGATTCGTCATATCCTCCATTTCGTTTTAATTCAAATTTACCATCGCTGCCAAAAGTCAAGACGGCCTGGTTCGCACCCTCATTAAAGTCTGCATGAAAGTTGTCCGCAATTCCTTCCTTGGCAACCACGTCGATTTCTTTGTAATCTTTGCACATAAAATCTCCGTCGTGCTCCCACGTCCCGACGATATGCTCCTTCATATTATTTAGCAATTCCTGTTTCTTTGTGATTTGTTCTTTCTCCATATCTCTGTTTACTGTATCTTCAGAATCTTTCGAGCACGCCGTCAACAGCATTCCTGCGGCGAGCACTGCCATAAGTAAAACCTGTTTCATCTGTGTAGCTTTTTAAATTTGTTGTAGCGGTGGCAAAGATAAGCATAATATTGCGAAACGCCAAATAATTAAAGCGATTTTTGCACAAGTAAAGAGGCCGCCGCCCGTGACGGGTAGCGGCTTCTTTGTATGTCTGCCCGATATATATTATGGGCGTGTAGCCTCATGGTCAGCAGCTGCCGAGTGGGAAATACCAGTGGAATGGAACCCCTTTTCCGAGGCGACTTGCATGCGCAGGTCGTCTATCTGTTGCTGGAGGGTGCTGATGAGTTTGTCCTTCGTGGCGATGATGCCGTCCTTGGCAGCAATCACATCATCCTTGGCGGCGAACTCGCGCTTCAGCGAAGCAATGGTCTCGTCCTTACCGGATATTTCGCGCTTCAAACCGGCAATAACTTCGTCCTTTGCGGCGAGGAGTGAAGCCGTCTTATCTGCCGATTCGTCCTTTTTGGCAGAACGGGGTTTTGCAAGGTCTTTCACCAGCATCACCTTGCTATCGCCACGCAGGTAGTCGATGTTGATGATGCTGCCGAACTGTTCATTGAACTTGCGCAGTGTGTCGTCATCAGGACGCTGGACACCACCGTGCTTGTTTCTCGATATGGTGTTCTCCGACGTACCCATGCGCTCCGCCATATCCTTCTGATCCTTAACTACTCCGTGGGTTTTGAGCCATTCCACGGCGCGTCTGAAATTGTTCTTCTCTTTCTTCATGTCGATTCTCCTATATTAAATTACGTTAATAATAACCAGCAATCAACACGACATTCAAATTTCTTTCTTACCTTTGCAGTCCGAGTTAGTTAATTAACTCGCCGACGGGTTGAGAGAGCCTGCAGACGCGGTGAAGCGTCTTTCAACGGAAAGCCGTGCGTCGCCAATGCGAACTTAGAACACTTGCAAAGGTAAGGCTTTCTTCTCGTTTTTGAGTTATTCACGCATATAATTTAAGAGATTTTCAGACAATTATGCAGGAAACGGTGAGCAAAGAAGAGTTAAGAGGTATGCGGGTCAGACAGTCGCGTATATTCACTTTGGCCGATAAGAAGAAGATAAAGTCGGTTAAGGTGCAGGTACACGACATGAAGCTGGAGGACAGGGAATATGAGGTGCGCACAGACCCCAGCGTACCGGCTGTATGTATCACCCGAACCATGTAGGAGGCTTTCGGTATGAGACGATACCTGAAGAATCTTCTTTCAGCCCTGCTGGGCAAAAATCCCTATCAGGCTGAGCGCGACGAACTGCTTCGGCAGATGGAGCAGGCGGCAGAGAACGTGGAGCGGTTGCGCGACATGTACTGTGCGGCCTGTGAGAAGTGGGAGCAGGGCGACAAGCAGGTAGCCTCACTGCAGCAGCTCGTGGAGAACCTGCGCGAGCGCATTGCCGACAAGGATGCCGTCATCGACCAACTACAACATCATCTACCGTGACAGAAGAAGACATCAAGATACTGAAGAATATCTCGCTCGTGGACGTGATGCGCGAGAATGGGCATGAGCCTTACCATCTGCCGAAGAAGGGGAAGGCGACGTACTATTGCCCGTTCCCCGAGCACAACGACAGAACACCGTCGTTCAAGGTGGACCAGACCATCAGCGGAGGTGCCGACTCGCTGGGGTGGATATGCTATGGCTGCGGGCGGAAGGGCTACGGGGCCATTGCGCTGCAGGCCGCGCTGATGGGCTACGACCATACAGCGCTGACCACGGAGCAGATGCGCGAGGTGCTGCAGCGACTTGTTGACGATCACGGCATCGAGATAAGCGGTGTGGCACCGACCGCGCCGGAACAGCACACACAGGCTGTCAAGCCGCAGGAGTGCGAGTTCGACCTGGCGCCCTGGACGGAACAACACCTGCGGGCACTGGGATTCAAGGTGGAGCTGGCAAGGCGCAAGGCCACGGAGGAGGATGTCGGCAACGCCGCCGAGATTCAGATAGGCGACATGGTGACGGAGTTCGACCCCGATAACGGCCTGCCGCTGTACCGCTGCTCCTTAGACCGCAACTACTGGCGGGGTAGGGGAGAGACCAAGACCGCGATAGAGTGGGGCGAGATGCTGGAGCGAGAGTTCAGCGTTTTCCCCGTGGCGACGTTCATCACTGGGCCGGTGGATGCCAAGCAGGGCGGCCATTGCTCGCTGGAGGTACACGCCCGCCCGTCATACCCCATCTTCGCCTTTACCTACGACTGGGGCGTGAAGAAGTATGAGCCGAAAGCCAGCGGCAGGACGAAGTGGTACTGGGACAAGACAGAGGGCGTGGCGACGAAGGTGTATGGCGACAGCGTGGCGGTAGCGGCGCTGAAAGAGGTTCAAGGTTCAAGGTTCAAGGTTCAAGGTTCAAGTAGCGAGGCAACATCACTTGAAACCTCAAACCTGAAACCTGAAACCAATCAGCCCGACCGCCCCTGGTGGATGGACGTGATGAAAGACCCGCGTCACCCGCTCGTGAAACTGATACGCGAGGAGAACGGCGAGAAGAGTACCTACTACAAGATGAAGCGACTGGTGCTGTGCTCCGGTCCGCGCGACGCGATGCAGATGTGGGCAGCCACCGATGCCCATGTACTGTGGCTCAACAGCGAGACATCGGGCATACACGACGGTGTGGTGGAGGAATGGCTGCAGTCGCTGCTCTGCCGCATGCAGACGGTGGCCTGTAATATATATGTATGCTACGACCTCGATGCGACGGGCATCAGCGGTAGCAGCAGCATCGCACTGGAAAACGCCAACGTGCATTGGGTAAGGCTGCCGAGGGAGATGGAGCAAGTTTCAAGTTTCAAGTTTCAAGTTTCAAGTAACGACGCGGAAGCAAAACCTGAAACCAAAAACCTGAAGCCTGAAACTTGCAGCTTGAAACCTGAAACTAAGGCAAAGCCCCTCAAGGACGTCACCGACTTCGTGACCCATTTCCCGCAGATTCAGAAGCTGCTGGCTCCCGACCTGCGCAAGGCCAACCCCAGTGCCGCCCTGATGCGCATGCTCGACAACGCCCTGACGATGCAGTTCTGGATTGACAAGGCCACGACAAAAAAGAACCGCGACGGCGAGAGCCGCGAGACCAACGTGCGCTACGTGCTGAGCGTGGCCAACCTCCTGCAGTTCTTGGAGGCCAAGGGCATACGCTGCTATGCCAACAGCCAGGGGCAGCGGGTCTTCTATCAGCTGTCGCACAACAACACCTACCGCCTGCTCGACAACGGGCGCACGGGCAACCAGTTGGAGAGCGTCAGCCGCACGGCGATGCTCGACTGGCTCGACGCGCACATCAGCGAGGCCGACGCACCCTACAAGGCCAACCTCGTGAACGCCGTCTTTACCGGCAAGGGGCTCGACGGACGCACACTAAGCACCATGCCGTCGATTTCAATCAATGATCACTCATACGGCGAGGACTTCGACTACTTCTTTTTCGATAACACCGCCGTGCTCGTCAACAAAGAAAAAATTGTCCCCGTTGGCTACGAGCAGATGCCATACCTCACCAACGAGGAGTTGATTATGCCGGGCGACTTCACGACTATCCCGCAACCGTGGCGCATCATCGTCAACCCCAGATACGAGGCCGAGAAGAAACGCCACGAGGACATCAGCCGTCAATGCACCACGCCCGCCATGCGTGCCGCCGAGAACACCCGCTGGAAGGAGTGGGAGCAGCTGTGGAAATACCGGCTCGTTATGGATAAGCCGCTCGACCAGATGTCGATGCACTTCCGCTTTCTCTATAATCAGGGGCGCATCTTCTGGGAAAAGGAGTCGTTTGGCGAGACACTGACGGCCACCGAGCGCCAGATGCAGGACATGCACTTCATCAACAAAGTCCATGCCTTTGGATATGCCTTGACACGCCACCGTAGCCGCGCCGTGCAGCGGGCCGTACACATCACCGACTACAGCGTGACCGACGAGAACAAAGCCAGCGGACGCAACGGCAAGAGTGCTGACATCGACCTGTTGGCCACGGTGCGCCCGTCGTCGGCCAACATCGCCGGCAAGTCAATGAAGAACATCACTATCGAGGTGATGATGGGCAACGTGGTGCCAGGAGTCCACTCGCTCGTCTGCATTGATGAGCTGCCCGACAACTTCAAGTTCGAGGATATGTTCAACACCGGCACCACCATCGTCATCAAGACCCTCTACAAACAGCCCGTCACGCTGCGTGGCGAGGATGTACCCAAGATTTTCATTGCCAGCAACAAACCTTTCGACCGCTCCGGTGGCTCAGTGAAAGGGCGCATCTATCCCTGCTTCACCAGCGACTACTACCATGCCGCCACCGACGACGGACGCTGGCTCGACTTCACCCCGACCGACGAGTTTCAGGAGGAGTATGGTGTGCAGGAGGTGGCCAACGGACTGCCGCCCCAGCTGCTCAACGAGGCACAGAATCTCATGGTGGCCTGCGCCCAGTTCTACCTGCAACACCCCGGCGAGGTCATCCTGCCGCCCACCGAGACACGCAGCCTGCGCCGCGAGCTCTACGCCATGACCAAGGACGGCGCACTGACCGACTGGCTGGTGCAGTATTTCGAGGACATCCCGAACAATCCCCACATCGGTCAGCCCATCGCGGCGCAGGAGATGGCCATCAGCCTGCTCGACAGCGAGGGCGAGAGCATCAACTATGACTCGATAGAGAGGGCGAAGAAGCGTATTGCCAAGAGCCTGAAGCCCTGCCTGAACCGCATGGGCATCGTGATGGACCCTGACGTGGTACTGACCACCGCCTCGTATCGCCGTCACGGTGGCCGTCAGGCCCGCGCCTGGCTCACCGTGCTCGACGCTGGCGGCAAGCCCGTTGAAAAGACCGTCAAGAACCAGTACCGTCGCGAGGTATCGACCGGCGAGCGCGTGCCCCGCGAACTCTCTCAGCACGTCTTTGTGCATTATTTCTACCGCAACCGCCCCGGCGGCATCCCTGCCAATCCCTACACCGTAGGCAAGGAATATGAGGAGGGCTATGTGCAGGCAGCGGCAAAGGAGGATCCGGAAGCCGCTTCCACCTCGGAATAACGATATAACGTCATAACGAAATAACGAAAACCATGTACCACCGCCGCCCACCAAAATTCCGCTACATCTGTTACTCCTGCGTGACAGGCCAGGCCGTCTGGACCTACCAGGGCCAGAGCCGCGAGGGCATGCTCAGAGCCTACCAGCGGGTTCGCAGACGCGAGATAGCACTGGAGCGCCGGTGGCCAAGGATGATGGAGCGCCGGCGGACAAGCATCCTCTTCCTGCTCAACGAGTGCATGGCGGCAATCCCCATCCTCGGCAAGCCGACCAAGGAGCAGCGTGAGGCCGCCAAGACTCTTCAGCATCTGGCTGACAATTCGCCGAAATACTACACCGGATTCTACAACCATATACGTGCTGAGCGGCGCCGCCGCGACAAGAAATCAAGCCGGTGGCACAGTAATAAGAGGCACGAAACGGAGGTGCAAGAAAAAAATACATAATCGTGATTATGATAAATAACTGTTTGATACACAACGATATATGAGCAAGCAAGACCAGATTAAGGCTGCGAGTAAGCGAGAACAGAAGAAAGCTCGCTTTCATTCTGCCGAGCATGAGCAGGCTCGTGGCAAAGCCATCAAGAGCAAAGGCACGGTGACCGAGAACCTGAGCCGAGACAACTTCCGCGTAACGCTCGACAACGGCATCACCATCCTCGCCTCCCTCTCCGGACGCATCCGCCAGCACCACATCCGCGTGATGGTGGGCGACCGCGTGGAGGTAGAAATCTCGCCCTACGACCTCACACGAGGACGAATTTCATTCAGATACAACATTTGAGATTCCCCGCCAAACGGGGATTCGGCGTAAGCCAAAGGGAAATACACAATGTGTGTAGAATTAAATAAAAAACTAAAGTATTATGGCAACGACAAGAGTGCATGGGCAAGGCCCTGGAGCAGCAAGTCATCCGGCTGCAGAAAGAAGGATGGCACGTAGCAAACATCGCCAGCATCGCCAAGGTGAATGCCGACACAGTGCGCGAAATCTTGAAACGCAGGAACATCATTACAATGTGAGACAATGAAACATCTTGATTTTACCATCGACTTTGAGACCTGCGCCCTGACGGCCAACGCCGCCGTGATGCAGGTAGCCATCGTGCCCTGGCGGCGCGACGCACAAGACGACCCGTTCGCCGTCGCCGACGACCTGGGCGAAGTGACAGAATACGAGGCGGCACGCTGGCCGGACCCCTACGAGGCATACGTTGACCTCCGTTCCTGCGTCGTCGAGGGCATGGACTTCGACCCCGCAACCATCGACTGGTGGAGCCGCCAGAGCGACGAAGCCAAACACGCCGTCTGCCAGGGGCTGGCAGAGCCTATCGCCGACGTTACCGTTGGCATTCTCGACTACCTGCGCGACATCGTGGCAAAGTACCAGCTCGACAGCATCTGCCTCTGGGCGCACGGCGACACCGACATCAGCCAGCTCCGCTCGCTCTGCCGACGCTTCGACATCGACCTTGAGGATACAGTGCCACACACCTCCTTCCGCGACTGCCGCACCTTCATCCTGGAGGCAGCACTGATAGAAGCAGAGCGCAGCATGACCGGAAAGAGCACGCGGGCCAACGGCATCGCCCTACCCCACCAAATACAGGCCGACCCGACGCTGGCCTACAAAGTCTTCGCCCCCCTGCCCTCTCGCTACACCGATGGCCGCTGTCAGCACGACGCTCTCTACGACGCGCTGCGCTCCACATGGTACACCTGGCAGGCCCTGAGAACATTGAACATTGAACATTCAACATTGAACATTGAAGTCTGCGATTAAGCGAGAGCAGAACCAAACTTGTTTGAGCTATGCCGAACGTGAGCAGACTCGATACGAAGTATCAACATTAAAAACAAAGAGCGATATGAATGAAGAAGAACAACTAAGAACCACCGACGAGAGCACGTCGACAACCACCGATAGCTCCATCTGGTATTCGTGACCGCTGCCCGCCCGCGCGACAAAAAAATGCCGCCGCCACGCATCCCCATGACAGGGAGCGCGGCAGCGTATTGTATAATATATAAATGTGTGCGGGCGTTACTCGCCTGTACGTCGGGCGATGTCCTCCATGTCCGTTATCCAACCGTGGGCGGAGCGCAGCTCGTTGAGCACGTCGTCCTTGATGCGCTGCCCGTCGGCGTCAGAGGGTTCTGCCTGCTGCAGCAGGTCGTACAGGGCCGAGAGTTCTTCCTTCGTGCCGGTGATTTCAATCGTTGCCGTGTAGCCCGCCTGCGGGCTGTGGGGCGTAAAGTCGGTGTGCATAATCGTGTAGCTATTTAATTGTTTCGTTGTAGCGGTTGCAAAGATACGAATAAGTGAGCGAAAAGCCAAATTTATTTGAGCTTTTCCGAACGTGAGTATCTTCGACCGCAGGTCAAAGTTAATATAAATTCTTGAAAGTCTTGCAAGAATTAGCAAGAATTATTCTCTTTCACGGTCAGGCCGCGCCGGGCGGCTTTCGCGTAGAAGTCCTCGCGGCACTCCTCGGTGGGGAACCAGGCGAGCGTTCGCCGTTCCCGACCGTCCGGGGCACGCAGGGTCAGTTCATAGACACCGTTCATAACTCTACGGGGAATTTGTCGTGAATAGTCATTAGCATTTCGATGTCGCTCCAGTAGAGGTTATGCACCTGACTGCTGCCGGTGTTCATGCCGGGGTAGCGGCGCCAGGTGTGGGTCACTGCGTGCAGGCAACTCTTCATTGCCTTCGCTTCTTCGGGGGTAAGTTCGATTGTCATAGTTCGTTGCTTGTTTTTAAGATTCTGTCGATACACTTACTGATGGGGCTGTCGGCGAAATACATGCGGCGACCGTGGCTCTCCAGCCAGAGCAGGGCAGACTTCAGGCTAACCTGATACTTGCCGACGGGCTGTTTCCTGACCGTCTTCACGTACTGTCCGTCCTTCCACGTCGACACTTCGACATCCTGCACTGCAGGGGCGATGACTTCTATCTCGCCGTCGGCCATAGCTTCCTCCACCTGTTTGACAATGATGCCGCTGTAGCAGAAGGACAGCCCTGTAACGCAACCTTTGCCAACGTACTGCGGCTGATAGTAGAGTGCCTGTATCATGGCCCGCTTCGTGGGCCAGTTGCCGTGGCGTATGTCGCCCACACTTTCTTCCAGCTCATCGTAGTCGATTGTGTCGTCTTCGTCGGGCGCCGCCTGTGATGGTTCTTCAACTGTTGCCGGCTCTTCCTGTCGCTGGGCCAGCAGTTCCAGCTTCTCGTTGATGCCCTCCAGGGCTGTTGCAATACGGAGCAGTGCGCCCGGCACCGTCTCCATGAATCGTTGTTCTAATACTGTCATAGTCGCTTACTTGTTTTGTTGTCTTACAAATTTCCTTTCATTGATGCGCTCGTATTTCACGCTGCGGTCGAAGCGTTTGACGAGCATCCGTATTTGAGTGTCGGTCAGCCGGGGGCAGTCTTCGTACTTGAATATCTTGGCGTCGCCCTGCCTGTGACCGAAGTTCCGCAGCGGGTGCCAGCGGACGAGCCCTCGCTCGTCCGGCATCAGCACCGCCACCTCATAGCCGTCGTTCCAGTTGATACAGAATTGCATAGTCAATCCTCCCCATAAACTACATGGCGTTCACCCAGCTTCTCATAAATGCTGAGGATGCGGTTTGCTCTTGGCGATTGCCAAAGAGGGTCTGCTTGCGTTGCCAGGCGAAACGCCTGCTCTTGAAGTTGTTTGAAAGTTTTCTTTGCCATAGTTCGTTTACTTGTTTTAGATTTTCTGTTTTAATGACTTATACTTCTTGATTTCAGCGAGGCAGTCTTTCGCAGCCTCTTGGTTGCCGTTCTTGGCATAGGCGTCCTCGTCACGATATAATAAGCTGATGTGCGTATCTATCGCACGCTTCAGCATGTCGATTTCTTCTTGGGTCATAGTCGCTTACTCGTTTTAATAGTTTATTGTTTTGCATATCCAGTCGATGATGTTCTGAATATCTTTGCTATCCATCCGCTCCGGAAATACCCATAGCGACTGATTGTCATAAAAGTAGTCGAAGATGAAGCGAAGCGGGCGTTCCTCGTCGTTAGGAGAATATATCATACTGCGACATCTCTCACACATCACTACATCTCCCCAGTCAACAGGGCAGTGGCTCAGGTCTATACGGCTGTCGCTAAAATCTACTACAAGGTTGCCACTTTTGTCCTCAGTCATATACTCATACATTCTTCCGAGGTTACGGGAGTGGTTCCTTGCATTAAGGAGTCTGCCCATTAGTTCGGCAAGTTCCTGAATCTTACTTTTTTCCATGTTCCAATTCGTTTAATTCGTTTAATTCGTGGTCGTTTATAATCTCCTGTCCGCGCTTGCGGGCTTTCTCGTAGAAGTCCTGTCGCACCTCGTCGGTGGGGAACCACGCCAGTGTGCGCAGTTCCCTGCCGTCGGGGGCCGTGAGGGTCAGTCCTTGGATGTTCGGGGCCATAGGGCGGTGAGGTTTAATACAGGCCATACTGCCCTACCCTTTCTCCTTTATCCCAGTCGTGCTCGTAGTAGCTGCCACGATAGCACTTGCTGCAGCACTCGCCATCGTGCTTGCAGGTGTCGCAATAACCAAACTTTCCCATAGTTATGCCGCCTTTAATTTTTCCATTAAGAGTTGCTTTAATCCAAGGTCATTGCCGAAGAGTTTCGTGATTGTGCAAAGGGTGTTTATGATGTCATCCACATAGCCCGTTCCGATGTACGGGTGTTCAGGAGCCAGTTTCTTAACCAGTCCTTTGGCGGTATAGGTTCCGTGCAGCCGTCCTACTTCCTCGGCGTGTCGCAGATCTATCTTGTAGAGAAACACGCTCTCGCCATCGCTCTTCCTCACACCGTCATACACACTGTCATAGCAGTATTTCACACAGAAGAAGCGTGCGATGATTTCCCACTCGCTTCTCGTTGCCTTCACTTTGATTGTTGATTCCATAATCGTGATGTTTTATTTTTCGATGTTTTGTTTTACGATGTCAGCGATGGCGTTGACGAATGCGAGCGACTTATTGAGCAGAGATTCGTGCTCAACGTGCGGGCTGGATAGCCTTGCGTCGTCGCCGAAGTACATGAGCCACTGCCGTCCGTACTCGTCCTCGATGACATAGAGATAGTAGATGTGGTGGGTCGTGTAGTTCTTCGTGTCCATGCTATTGTTTACCAGAGAGAATATCGGCGCTGGATCGCCCAGGTCGAGCACCTTCAGGATGCGGTCGCCGTCGCCGTCATAAAGGCCATACGGGCGGCAGTTTTTCGGCGTGGCCTTCTTGCCGTGCAGTCGTACATGGTCGAGCAGCTTGCCCACCAGTATCTCTTTGCAGAGTTTCTGTGTCTCTGCAATCTCGTTGATTTTCAGATTCGGAGTTTGCATAGTTCGTTTACTTTTTCGGGGGTTAATACTCACTTCTTGCAGGCCCATCGAATAAACCACAGCCAGGCGAAGAATGCCATCACCCAATTTTCAATCATATTCGCGTTTTGTTTTTAGGGGGTTAATAATGTTAGTTATTTCTCTCTCGTCGTGATTACTGCTCGTTAGCCAGCTCGCCTATCTGGTCGAGCTGTGCGAGGATGGAGCGGATAGCCCGCTCGTGGCTGTACTCGCTGGGATAGACGTCGCGGAACTCCTTGTCGGCGTCGAACTCGCAGCAGAACGACAGAAACTCGTCGTACTCGCCTGACAGGTGGCTCTCCGGATTCTCCGGGTCTTCCGTTTCGAGCAGGGGCAGGTTCAGCCCGATGCAGAACAGGCGGCCTTCGCGCTGGTGGTCACAGTGCTCGGCGTCGGGATCCTCGAAGGTGTGTTCCAGATTGAGGGCGCACTCTCCGAGCACGAGGGCAAACACGCCGTTCTGATCCATGCGGGCGGTTATGCCGGGCACCCGTCGGCCCTCGGCCTCCTGCCAGTGGTAGTAGAGCTGCATGCGCTGGTAGAGTTCTTTCAGCAGGGCGCCCATATCCATGTCGCGGTACTGTTGCTTCTTGCGCTCGTAGTCGAGCCAGCGGTTATAGCCGAGCAGCGATATCTGCATGAGTTCGCAGTAGAGTTCGCTGTCGCCAGCTGCCTCTGCCGTGGTGCGGTCTCCCCGTATCTCCTTCATGGCGGCGTGGGCGGCGAGGTTGAGTGCCGTCAGGGTCTCGATGCTCAGGCGGCGCTGGTCGCGCTGGCGGGGGTTGACACTCTGGTTCTTGTTCTCGTTGTTCTCGTTGTTCTCGTTGAGTTGGTCGATGACCTGGTTCTTTGTATTGCTCATAACTTGAATTTGTTTTTTGTTGGGGGTTAGAAAATTCGGGGATTACTAAAGCCGTGTGGCAAGTTTAGTGTAGTCGCTGAAGAGTTCTTCGAGCTGGTCGCAACAGATGCCGTCGTATTCTTCCAGCACCTTCGGCTCTGCCCGCTTCTCGGCTGCCTTCAGCTTGCGCAGGAAGTCGTCGCGGTCCTTGCTCTTCTGAAGGATGGCATAGCGGTTGGTCATATTGCCTATCTTAATGAACTCCATCTTGTAGGTGTCGTCGGCCTTCAGCACGATGCGCACCATATTGGCCTTGCTGTCGTTGCGACCGATGCGGAAGCGCAGCCCGTTCTCTATAGCCACGAGCTGCTTTGCGCCGGTCATCAACAAGAATCTGTTGCCTCCGAGCTGGCGGAGGATGGTGTTTGCAATTTGTTGGTTCTGTGTCATAGTCGTTTCGTTTTAATTAGTGAAATTCGTTATCGTTTAAAAAGGGCACGAAAGAGTGAAGAGCGGTAGCAAATTTTTCACTCTTCACTCTTCACTTTTCCCTTAAAACCTACGCCGCCTGCTTCAGCCCGCCGTCGGTCTCGGAGGCGTTGCCCTCGGAGCCGTCGTTAGACTTCTTACCGTTCATCTCGGCGTTGATCTTGCGGTCGAGCTTGGCGAGGTCGGCCTTGGCGCGGCGCAGCTCGTCCTCCTTGGGCCACGTCTGGCGCAGCAGTTCGTCGAGCTGGCGGATAGTCGTGTTGTTGTCGGCTATCCACTGCTGCCAGTCGGCGATGCGGCGGGGCAGCTCCTGCAGACAGCGCAGGGCATACTCCGCAGCCAGACGGGGCGAGAGGTGCGACAGCTTGCCGTTGTTCACGGTGTGCAGGATGCGGTTGCCCTGCAGTGAAAAGAGGTTGGTGTATTCCATCGACTCGTTGCCGTCGGCGTCGCACAGCTTCTGCTCGTTGGTCTTCACCATCAGGTCGAAGCCGTAGAGCTGGCCTATCTTCAGGCGGACACCCTGAGTGCGGGCCTTCTGCTCGATATGCCACAGCCGCTCACCGAGGGCCTTCTGCTGTCCGGCATAGTCGAGGGACTTGCCGTTGGCATCGGCCTCGGGCACGGTGAACCCGTCGAGCACCAGCATGTTCAGCACTTCGCCCTGTTCGCTCAGCTGTTTCCGTGCGTCGTACAGCTGCTGGTCGGCCTGTGCATCCAGGACATCCTGCTTCAGTCGCTCCACGTCCTTCTGCAGTCGGTCGCGACGTTCCTCTGCCTGCCGCTGGTCGCGGTGGAAGTTCTTTCGCTCCACCTCTAAGGCGGCAATCTTCTTGTCGAGCTTGGCTCGCTCCAGCAGGTCGGTATTGCCGGAGAGGATAGCCATGTACTCTGCGAAGTTCATGTTGCCCTTCTCGTCCATGCTTCCCTCGTCGAGGGTACGCTTGCCTAACTGACCCTGCTTCAACTGCTGGATGAAGGTCTGCTTGCAGTGCAGGAGATTGAACTTATAGGCATCCAGGCTTCGCTTCACGGCGTAGATAATCACATCCACCTTATTGTCGCCATAGTCGCGGGCTATCACGTTACCCTTACGCACTGCCCTGCCGTCGCGCTGCTCCAGGTCGGCGGGGCGCCAGGGTGTGTCGAGATGATGCACCGCCACGACGCGCTCTTGGGCGTTTACTCCCGTGCCGAGCATCGAGGTAGAGCCGAAGAGGATACGCACGTCGCCGTCGTTCACCTCGTGGATGAGCTTTTTCTTCTTCGTGTCGCATCGTGCCTCCTGGATGAAGCGTATCTCCGAGGCGGGTATGCCGTAGTCCTCCACCAGCTTGCGCTTGATTTCCTCATAGATGTTAAACTTCCCGTCGTTCTGCCACGTCGAGAGGTCGCTGAAGATCATCTGCGTACCCTTCACATCCTCGAACTTGTGATAATACTGAGCTACCATCTTGGCGCACATGCTCGCCTTCGAGCGTGGATGGTCGCCATACGCCGGGTCAATCAGCCGCATGTCGAGCGACATCTTGCGGGCGAGGTCGGTAGCGTAAAGCATCTTCGCCATCTGCTGCTGCTGCGTCGGGTTGTTGATGCCTATCAGTTTGAAGTCGCCAGTCTCGGCAAACTTCATCAGCGTGTGGATAAACTCCTCCTGGTCGGGGGTCGGCTCGATGTGCATCAGTCGGGCATACTTCTCAGGCCGCTCGATGCCTACGTCCTTTGCCGTGCGGTAGTCGGTGATTTCATTATAGAACTGCGCCAGCTCCGGCACTTTGATGAAGTATCTGAACCGCTCCTTCAGCACAATCTGGTTGGTCAGTCCGAACTCATACTCCTGCGTCTTGCGGGTGAAGATAGCCGCCCAGGCATCAAAACAGGTGATGCCCTGCTTGGCCATAGCCTTCGGACGCAGATAGCGGAACAGGCTATACAGTTCCGTCAGACTATTCGTAATCGTCGTTCCACTGAGGAACGTCGCGCCGAGGTCACGCCCCGTGCGCTGCTGGATGGTGCGTATAGCCATCAGCAGATTGTAGGCTCGCTTCGAGCCCTCCGAGTTGCCCAAGCCTGCCACACGGTCGTGGCGGGTGGTGAAGCCGAGGTTCTTGAACTGGTGACTCTCGTCGATGAAGATGTGGTCGATGCCCATCATCTTGAAGTCCACAACGTCGGACTTACGCTTCTCGATGGATTGTAACAAGCCCTGCAACTTGGCTGCCAGGTTGGCTTTCTTCTTCTCCAGACCGCGCTTCAGGCGGCTCGATACGCTGTCATACGAGCCATACAGCGCCTTCAAACTCTCGTTCAGGTGGTTCAGTTCCTCACGTATCACGTCGGCCTGCACCTCGTCCGACTGCGGGATAAAACCGAACTGGTCGTGGCTCATGATTACTACGTCCCAGTCGTTGTTCTTCATTCTATTAAAGAAATTTTCACGCTCCTTGCCTGAGTAGTCGGCATGCTTGGCATAGAGCACACGGGCCTTGGGGTAAGCCGTCATGTAGGTCTCGGCAATGGCGGCGACGTTGGCTTTCAGTCCGATGATCATCGGCTTGTGGCAGAAACCTAAGCGCTTCATCTCGTGGGCGGCGAGACACATGATGAGTGTCTTGCCCGAGCCGACTTCGTGGTCGCATATCCCGCCACCGTTCATCGTGAGCATCCAGATGCAGTCCTCCTGGCTCTTATACAGTCCGCCGCTCACCTTCTTGCCGTCCTTATACACGGGCTGCGGTATGCCGTACTTCGCCTCCAGCCCTGCCCAGTCGATGCCGGGGAAACGCTGGTGCGAGCCGTCGAACTGCGGCTTCACATGACAGTTGAACAGTCGGTTATATTTCTCAGCCAGTCCGTCGCGCAGCGCCTTCGGCTGTCTGAGCAGCCAGTCCTGATAGCCTTGGCGTATCTCCTCAATCAGCGTGTTAGCCTTCTGCGTAGCCTCCGGGTCCTCGTCCTTGGCATAGCTCTTGCCCTGCTGAATCTTGCGGCCCATCTCGTCACGTCGGTACTTCATCATCTTCGGGCAGCTATTCTGCAGGGCATGCTGCAGCAGATCCATACCGTCGAGCGACTGGCTGGCCTCGCTGCTCACGGCATACTGTGTATAAATCTTCTCATTGCCGCAGTCGCTGGCACAGGCATACTGGTCCAGGTTACGGTCATACTTCACCGTCACCTCTACCTTACTGCCCCACTCGTCGCCCTCCATCGAGAAGAACTCCGAGGCGAAGTCCTCGTAGATTTTGCAGTCCACCCATCGCTCACCGAGATTAAAGTCCAGATCATCGAATGGGATAGGCTCAGGGATGGCAGCCTGCAGGGCAGCGAGCGCCTTCTGCGCTCTCGCCAGTTTCAAGTTCCAAGTTTCAGGTTTCAAGTCCTTTGCGCCATGCTCGTCACCTGAAACTTGCAACTTGAAACTTGAAACCAGCGCTTCAATGCGCTCAATCTTCTCAATCACATTCCCGCTGATAAAGCGAGCCTTAATCTCCCACTCCTCGCTCAGGGGATTATAGTATATCTCCCCGTCCAGTTCGTCGCATATCTCTTCCTCGCTCTTGCCCGTCAGCGCCGCCATATAGCGCACGTCGGGCTTGCCATAGTCATTGAGCGACTGCGCCAGCGCCTCGTGGCTGTCCGCCACGCTGTGCATCTCGTCCGTCGAGAAAGCCACCGGCCTGTCGAAGATGTCAGCCTTGCGCCACTCGCCGTCCTCCAGTATCTCCAGCGTCAGCAGTTCCTTCAGGTTCAGCTTCTTCGCGGCCTTCACGTTTTCGGGTTTGTTCAGCGGGCCGAACTTCTCCCTGAAGTTATCATACGCCCCGTTCAGCCGCTTGCGGGCATCCACATTCTCCTCCATCTTCGCAGCCTCGCTGTTGTAAAGCTCCTGGTAGTGGTAGTTGATGGCCACCAAATACATAGCTCTGTCGTCTATCTCCTGCCACTGTCCGCCTTGTTCCTGCTTCTCGCTCTTGCGCTCCTGCTTCTTCTCGCTCTTGCGCTCCTGGTCGGCGGTAGCAAATTTTTCACTCTTCACTCTTAACTTCTCACTTAAATCTTTCGCCAGCACCTCGCCCAGCTGCTGTGCTATCCCCTGCACGCCGTCGCGGTGCTGATACACGAACGCCCGCTTTCCATAGGCATCCGTATCAACCGTCCACGCCGTAGCAATCACGTGCTCGGGATAGCAGGTAAAGTACATATTCGTCGGGCATCCTCCGTCCTCATACTGCGTCAGCAGCATCGTCTCTTCTTCGGTCAGTGCCCCGCGCTTCGAGTCCTTCTGCAGCACCAGCAAGTCCGTGCCAACCTCCGTGCCATTCTCCTTGAACAGGTTATTAGCCAACCTGTAAACCCCGACGAGCCGTGCCTGTTTCAGCGCCTCGCCTATCTGCTCGCTATCACGGTTCAGGTAGTTGCTGGTAATGATATACGCCAGCACCCCACCCTCTCGCAGACAGTCCAGCCCCTTCAGCACATAGTAGCGGTGGATCATGCGGGCCGCGTCTCTCCGCACCTGACTCTTTGAGTTGCTGTACTCCGGGTCGAACACCCTGATATCCCCGAAGGGAACATTCGTGCTCACCAGGTCATACTTGCCCAGCTCGCTTGCCGGGATAGTCTCGAAGCCAGCGACGCGGATATCGCCACGGCGATAGTGTCCGTACTTAGCCGAGAGTATCAGTCCTGTCAGCAGGTCTTTCTCGTAGGCCACGAAACGCTCGCAACCCTCACAGGTCGATGGGGTCAACAGAAACGCCCCCTTGCCAGCCGCAGGGTCAAGCACACGCGCCGCCGGCATAGCATCCCACAGCGTCGTGGTAATGGCTTGCACCACCTCGTAGGGCGTGTAATACGCCGTCAGCGTGCTCGCTTTCAGGCTTTCCACCCATGCCTGATATTCCTTATCGCTCCCTGCTTCCTCTCTCAGCAGCTCATGCAGTCTCACCGTGTCCTGATAGTACACCATATCGCTCTTCGTCCATGCCGTCGGCTCCAGCGGGTTCAGCACGAACGTCAGCCCCCCGAAGCCCGTGTACTTGTTCAGTATTTCCGTATTGTACTCACTCGTCGAAGTCATCGCATGCTGCAGTGCCTCGATGTTGTCTCTCAGTCGTTGTAACTTACTCATATCTCGTCCTCCGTTTTTAGTTTCACTCATTATCCCTGAACGCACCATCTCGGTCCAGACGGTCGTAGAGATGTCCCCAATCCTTCTCCGACATATAGTCGGTCATAAGGTTTACCGCTGCCATTCCGCTGTCACCATAAAGGTCATCTATCATCTTGATAACCTTTGCTCTTTTCTTCTCGTTGTCCATAATCTCGCTTGTTTTGATTTCGTCTGTTGTCAATTTCTAATCCTCACGCCGCCTTGCTGCCATAGTGCTCAACCAGAGCCTTACGCAGACGTTCGGCAAATGTAGGCTCACCTGCCTCCAGCAGCGGTGCCACTGGCTCCGACTCCAGCAGCGGGTCGTCGTCACTGATACTGGTCTTCGCCTCGAACATCGGGGCGATGCGTCGGTAGCCGTCGGGCGGTGTAGGCTCGCTGCTCAGTCGGCAGTCGCTCCATGCACCGTACCACTCGAAGTCCTCCTTGTAGCGATAGTCGCCACTACCACCGCAGCGGCACGTCGGGTCGCTCGTCAGGATGGCTATCGGATTCCAGAACAGCCGCTCCTTTGCCGTGAAGAACGGCATGAGGTCTATCCACTCGCGGCGGTCGTGGTTGCACAGGTAGCGATACTCCGGACGGATGATATCTTTCTCGTCGGTCACGTACTGACGAAAGAAAGCGTCAATCGAATCGTACCACGCCTCCGAGAACTTACTGCCCTTAATGGGGTACTTCTTATACTCCTTGCCCATCGTTTCAGGCACGCTGTTATTCACGATGTAGTGATACAGCGTATCGCCGTCGTAGTCCTCACGCTCCGAGTAGTCGCCAGCCCATGTCACGCACTGCTTATATCCCTGCCGTCCCTTGCTCACCTCGTATGCTATGCGGCATACATCCCACAGTCCGCTCTCTGCCATCTTCTTTAACACAGGATAGGTGGCCATAATCGGCTTTCTCGTTTCAGCGTCGAGAATCACGCCATGATAATACTGTCCCATAGTCGTTTCCTTTTAAGTTATTCATCACAATCCAGTGTGCCATACGGACACTCGTCGTCCAGTCTCACCTCGTCGATGTTCTCGCCGTTGAGTTTACACTCCGCGTCGTCCATAATCTGCTGCCGAGCCTGTGCCACCAGCAGGTCTTGTTCCTCCGGTGTTAGGTTGTCGACGTCCTTCACGTCGATAACCACACGGGTCATCGGACAGAAGCTCACTAAAAATGCTGTCTTTGCCATAGCCGTTATTGTTTAATCAGATAAAGTTGTCCGTCGTAATCGGTGTGGCGGTAAGTTGGCTGGCATACGCACTCGGCCAGGTTCCAGTCTATTTCCACTCGCTCCACATCGTCGCCATAATCGTTTAAAAGCTCTGTCTCAGATGCTATGCCGTCCGTGCCTTCATCGTTCAGTGCGAATAGCCATCCGTCACTTCCCTCAAACAGCAGGGTCACACCCATACTCTCCACCTTGCTGATAGCCGCTTTCAGCTCCTTGATAGCAGCCATCTGCTTGCTTGTCAGTTTTTTCTGTTCCATAGTCGTAATCAATTATTGAACCAAACCGTCTTTCCAAAATCCGAGCGGGCCACGCGCCGACCGTGCTGCATAATCTCTGCATGGTTGACTCCAGGACCCCTTACAATATTAAATGTGAGACCTGCTTTCCGCAGCACCTCACGTTCCTCATCGGTAACATACGCCGTCAGTCTCTTTTCTGCCAGCGCCTTCAATTCGTCGTTCATACTCCGTTTTATTCGTAAAGATACAGTTCCTTCCAGTCAAGCTGGCTGAAGATGTCGTTGTAGTTCTTGTCAAGTATATAAGCCGTCTCAACGATAGCGGCAGGATCACAAGTGAACGTACCGAACTGACCGACAAAGTCCTTGCATCTCTCTATCTCCTTTGCTTCGTCCTCGTCACAGTCAATCATAATAGTCACGTTCACGCAGTTAGAATCGTTTATGCCGGACACCTCCAGAATCTCACGGGTGTTACGCTCGTGATTCTTCAGTGCCAGGAATCGGTCCATGTAGTTCTGCAAGTCATGCAGGTCGATCTGTATCCTGCACACCTTCACCTCTTCCAACTCAACCCTTATTTTCTTTGTCTCCATAGTCGTAACTGTTTTATTTGTTCCACACTATTCTTCCAACCGAAATTGAGAGCGCCGGAACCTCCTCTTGATTGTAGTTAAAGAGTTCATACGTCTTATCGCCCTCCACCTTCTCCGCTATCTGGTCCACGAGATAGCCGAAGTCGGTAATATCTAACCAGTCTGTCTCTGTAGTCTCTTCGTCACCCTCGCCACCTTCAAACTCGTCAGGCTCGATGTTGCCGTCATCAGGCAGCGGCATGATGTGTCCGTAGAAATAGAACTTTCCTTTATGCAGCCATACACGGTCAACCGCCACGTCCTTTGGCTCGTAGTCGTTGCCGTCGCTCACTATAATGCGGCACAGGCTCGGTCCTTCCATCTCCTGTTCAGGCAGCAGACTGAGCGCCGCCTTTACCTCTGCGAGAATCATCTTGTTCAGCGCATCATGTATTGCGCCGTAGTCATGTCTAATCATCTTTGCCATAGTCGTTATTGTTTTTAATGTTTTACATCAGCAATCAGACATCAGCCATCAGACATCTTCCAGCCATAGTCGCTTCGTTTTTAGATGTCGTCAAATGTCACGTTCTCAATGTCCGTCTGGTCAACCTCCATGTAGTCGCACCATCCGTCGCCGGCCTCGATGCCCTCGATGAACGCCTTGCGCTCGGCCTCGGTGTCGAACTCTCGTATCACGATACTGCCGTCACCGTCGCGGCACACCTCGTGCAACCCCTTGAAGTCCTGCTCATCGTAGCGGCTGGTAGCACGGGAACCAAACACCACGGCGCACTTCAACTTCTCCGGCTCGTCATTCTCGGACAACAGCCGTTTCTTCAATACTCTGCTCAGCGCAATGTCTATGTCGCCGCTGTGCCAGTTGTCAGGGTCAGCAGTCTCGGCGATGTCCTGCATCACATCGTCCTGTAAAGCGTTAGCCACTTCGCCAGCCTCTATCGAGTCGCTGATGACGTGCAACAGACGGCGATACAAATAGTCATTCACAAATTGTTTACTGTTCTTCTGCATAGTCTTGAATAATTTTTAATTAAATTTTTGGATAATTTGCCCAGTCGGGCGAATTTACTCACGCTCGGCAAAGCTCATGCAAGCATGGCTCTGCTCTCGCTTAATCGTAAATTTCTCGGCGCGAAGCGACGACCCCAATCACGCCGCCTGCTTCATTTTCTTCTTCGTAGTCTTAGCCTTCACATAGCTCGTCCGCTCAAACACATAGCGCACTGCCGTGCCGATATGCACCCGCCGTGTGCCGTCGGCCTGCATCGTCGAGCGGCATAGTGTAGCACCCTCGTCGCCGACACTCACACCCACCATCAGGTGCAGCATCGTCCAGTCATCGTCCGAGACTGTCACCTCGTCGTCGATGTCGCCCTGGCTGAACGCCTCCGTCACGCCGCCCAACTGCTGCAGGATGCGGGCCTTGGTCAGCACGTTCATCTTGCGCGTCCTGTTCCCGAAGAGCACCTTGCCAAAGCGCTCCGTCCACGGGGTAGAGAACGTGTCGCTGTCGTAGCAGGGGTCGAACAGCCGTTCCACGTCCGTCACCTCCTGCACCGTCGGGCCGTCCTCCCACACCAGCTCGTTGAACTGATGCTTGCCGAAGCTGCTCTTGCCGATCTTCACCGTGAACGTCACCCCCGGGAACTTCCCCTTCAGCACCGCCTTCAGGTTGCTCACGGCCACCGTCTGCTGCTCCATGTCCGTCAGCCCTCGGCTGATAGTGATCAGCTTCCCCTGCCACTCGTCTATCAGCGGTCTTTGCTCTGCCTCGATGCGAGCCTTGCGCTCCGCCTCGATACGCTCCGCCTCCCGTCGCTCCCGTTCGATGGCGGCCTGGATGCGGTGCAACTGGTCGCTGAACATCACCTCGTAGTAAGGCATCATGTAGTAATCAGCGATAGTCGGGTCGCCTTGTGGGTTGCCCATCATACAGTAGTGCTCTGAGCGGAACAGCACCACCTTCGCCATGCGCTTCGCCTTGCGGATGCCGTTGGCGGGGTCGGCACTCTGTATGGTTTCCCAGCCGCCATACACGGTGCCCGACTCCATGCTGCCCATCAGCTTGCTCAGCGAGACGTTCATCAGCGAGTAGTCGTCGGTCTCCACGATACGCTCCACCATCACCACAGCCTCGCACTTCAGCCCGCCGTTCAGCACGTGGCGCAGCACGTCGCCGCCAGCGTCGTTGATCAGATTCTGTGCGTTCAGCCGGACGGCATAGATGAAGTCGCCGCATTGAATATTCTTGTGACTCTTCGTCTTGTTTATCCGTGCCTGCTCCAGCACCTCGGCAAGCCTGTTTCGTTCGCGCTCCTTGCGCTCCCGTTCCTCTCGCTCCCGGCGCTCCCGCTCCCTGCGCTCACGCCCTCTTGCCGACTTGGTATAGTCGCCGTTCAGCTCGGCTTTTCGTTCCTCATACTGCTGCTGCATCTCCTGGAACTTAGCCGTAGCCTCCGGGTCGTTAGGGTTTCTGTCTGGGTGCATCTTAATCACGAGTCGCCGGTGCTCCTGCTCCAGCTGCTCGTGGGTCATACAATGCTCGAAATACTCCATAGTTCAATAAATCGTAAATAGTAAATCGTCAAATCGTAAATATCTTTATGCCGCTGCCTTATAGTGCTTCAGCAGCACCTCTCTTAGTCTCTCCGCAAAAGATGGCTGATGGCCGATGTCTGACGGCTGATGTTCTGCCGCAGCCCTCGCCGCCTTGGTAGCCTTCGCCTTGGGCTTGCTCACGCCCTGCGCCTCGCCCTTCAGCCACCGCTCCAGGTCGAAGCGGTCACAGTCTCTGCTCTCCACCTTACAGCCCATGCCGTCGTCGTCGTTCACCAGCAGCGGCATCAGCAGCAGTAGCGTGTCGGCGCTGTAGAACATCACCGGACGGACATTCTCCACGAAGCGCATCGCCGTAGGCTCGAAGGCCAGGATGGCCTGCAGTTTCTTTCCGGCGAAGGTGGCAAACATCTTGTAGGGCATCTGCCCCACGTCCAGATTCTGCTTCACCGTCTCGTCGCCGTTCCAGCTGTAGTGACTCATGCGCAACGCCTTGTCACCGCGCTCGCCATAGAGCCTCACGGAGTACTGCGGTCCGTCATCGTTCTTATCCATCGCCTTGATCATAGCGTTAAGCGAGGCAGCCCACACCTTTGCGTCCACGTCTATCGCATAGCCGCTGCTCAACGGCATCGCGCTTCGCCAGTAGGGATAGCGGACCGTCTGCTCCAGTTCGACAGCGGTGCCCTGACTGTCTGTGACGCGCACCGTCTCGTTGCCATAGTCGCCGCCCATAATCTCCACCGTCACCGTGCCCTTCATCTGCAGCACCTCCACGGGCAGCATCCTCGTGCCGTTCATCACCAGCACTCCTTCGCCCAGCTCGCAGCGGTAGTCCTTCAGCTTCGTCACCGCCAGGATATGCCCGTTGGTAGCCATCATCAGTCCCGTCTCCACCTCGATGGCGGGGTGGGTAGCAAAGTCACGGACGTCTTTCTTCTCCAGGCACTTCTTCAAGTTCTTCACCATCTTGTCGGCCACGAACGTTATCCGTGCCCGCAGTTTCATGTTGTCGTTTTCTGTTGCCATAGTCGTATATCTTTTAGTTTAAAGTTTCAAGTTTCATGTTTCAAGTAAAAACGGCCACCGCGTCATCCCGACGCAGCAGCCGCAATCAAGGCTGCGATTAAGCGAGCCTTGAGTCAACATTCAAAATCAATTTCGCCCAGCCGGAGCACCCGGCATAAGCATTACAAGTTATGAAAATATTTTGATGGCTGACGGCTGATGGCTGAAGGCTGACATCTTACATCTTCCCTCTTACATCATCCATCGTAGTTCGTGCCCCGCATCCCATCGAAGGGTAGGTTAATCCGTGCGGGGCTGATAGGGTTTAATACTCCCGCACCACGCGGCGCACCTCCTCATAGACAACCCGCAGGCTGTCAAGCGAGAGAAACATATCGCTCTTTGGCGATACATACTCGTCGCTGCCCATGCTGACAATGTAGTACGGCGTGCTGCCCTCTCGCCCTGCGTAGGCTATTCGGTCGCAAACTACCGTCTCGCTCGTTCCGTCCGGCTTCGTCTGATGCAGGATGAGCATCCGCTTGAACAGCACGTCTTGCCCAGGCTCAGCCCCTATCTGCTTCAGCAGGCTGACGGTCTCTGTCACCAGCACCTCGCGACAGTTCGCCACCGCCGCACTTACATTCTTTCCGATACTCGGTTTAATCTTCATAGTCGTTACTGTTTAATTGTTTCCCGTCAGTCTCAAAAACTCATCCTTCTGTGCGTAGGTCATGCCCTCATAGAGTTCTGCCAGACGCTCCGGCAGGTTGTCGCCGTCGCCCACCATCTTAGGCAGTTCGTACTCCTTTTCCAGCATAGCCTCGTACTCGTCCAGCCGGTCCAGATACTCCTCGTCATCCTCGCCGTACTTCTCCGTAAGCCACTTCTCCATCTTCACGGCTTCGTCGATAATCACGTTTGCCACCTCCAGCGAACCGCCCGGCGTCGACGCTGCGTTATAGAACTTCTGATAAAGGTCACCGGCAATCATCACCGCGTTCTCCATCTGCTTCCGTGTGAATAATTCCTTTGCCATAATCACTTAATCATCTTAATCGTTGTGTGACACTCCGAATAGTTCCTTGCCTCTTGAAACGTGAAGTCATGACCGCTGTCAGCCATGCCTATTAGTTGCATTTTCTTCCTGTGGCTTTCGCAGCAGAAAGCATTCAGGTACGAGCCTCCATTGTCTATCTGATAGATCGTCAGTTCATCCTCACGTTCTGCATTCTCAACCACCTCTGACGTGCGTCCGTCGTGGAACCCCACATAGCGCATGTCGCCGTACTCGTCTTTCTTGCCTGCCAGATACCTGCCGCCGTCAAACCATGCGGCCAGTATCTTGCTCATTGTCGTTTCATCAATCTTCATAGTCGTAATCGTTTTACTGTTTCTCGATGTCGTACATATCCACGCCCAGTTCGTGGACCACGTTCATCAGTGCCTTGTGGCTCCAGTGGTGCTCGCAGAACACCTCGCTGCACTTCACAATCACCTCCTCCGTGATGTCCTCGATAGAGGCATAGGCTGCACCGTTGGCCGGGCTGTCGTACTGCTCTGCCAGCGCAGCGTTCACGCTGATAAGGTCCTCGCTGCTTACCATCGTCGGCGCATCGTCGAGCGCATGGCGCAGCGTCTGGTTCATCCAGCGCACGGCGGCTTCCTCGCTGCCCAGATACTCATGCTCGTGGCTGAACTTACCGCTGTGCATACCGTCGCGCTCCGTGGTATCCACATGCACGATGCAGCGGATAATCCTGTCGCCGCGATGGCGGCTCTTGATTCTCACGTCCGGCCACGCCTCGCTCACCAACTGATTCAGTTCCTCCTCATAGAAACCGCTGGCATAGTCCTCTGTCTCGCCGTCGCTCCAATGCACCAGCAGCGAATAGCCGTCACCTCCCAGTTGACGGCGCACTTTCAACTGTGCGCCATACTCCTTCAGGTTCTCGTTAGCCTTTTCCAGGGTGGCCTCCCATGTTTTCCTTGCCATAGTCAATATTCGTTAATATTTCCGATTTACATATTCGTCCACGGCCTGATGCAGCACGATAGCTGTCAGCCGCTTCAGTTCCTTACGCAGCTCCTCCTCCGTGCAGTCGGCATACTCTCCTGTACTGGCAGCGTCGCCCGGCTCTGCCTCGCCGTCGAGCAACTTGCAGATGTCGTCAATCCACCCCAGATAGTCGTTGCCGCCCTCCATGGGACAATAGCGCTCGATAAACGCCTGCTCGTCAAACTGCCACGGATCCGGCTCCTTCTTCTCCGGCAGACTCACATAGCACCAGCCGTGATTCATGTCTATCAGTCGCTGCCTGTCGTCGTCGGTGTCGTTCCATGCTTCGCTGAACTCCGACAGCAGATAGTAGTCGGCACACCGCTCGAAGCACTCCTTGCGGCTCATGCCACGGTCGATTTCCTCGCGGTCCACGTCGGTCACACGGAAGGTGAATATCAGCGGCACGCCCTTCCACTGCTCCGTCAGGTTCCTGACCTCCGCTGGCGACAGGCTTACGCACTGCAGCACCTCGCGCAGCCGCTCCTGATTCTCGTCGCTCAGCGACTCGACGTCGATGTCGCCCTCAAACTCCTTGCATCCGCAGTGCAGATACACCTTGTCCTCCTGCTTCTGATACCAGACGGTCTCCACGTCCACCATCAGACTGCCCACCTTCAGCGTCAGGTTGCGGCGGGCAGCCACCAGATTACATTCTCGCTCGCTGTTGATATAGTCCAGCGCAGCCTCCTTGATGTTTTCAATCATAGTCTCATTCGTTTTTTAGTCCTTCACTTTCTCCACATCCCTGCGCAAGTGCCAGTAGATGGCCTGCGTCAAATAGTCCAGCTCTGCCAGCGACAGCTCCGAGGCGGGCGAGTGGTCAGGCTCCGCATCTTCGCCCTGCCAGTTCACGCCACTGTTGTAGAACTGATAGAGCATCAGCGTCTCGTAGCCCGTCGTGTCGCGCTCAATGTACAGCGACCAGTAGGCATGATAGCCGAACTCGTCTTCCAGTTCGCTGCTCAGCGGATGTACGTCTGCGGTCAAACCGTCGCAGAACTTCAGCGGCAGTCCTATGTGACACCCGAAGCAGGCGATATCAAACACCTTTACGACGGTGTAGCCCTCGTCCTCCTCAATGCCGTGCTCGTTGCGGTAGTAGTCGTTATAGTCCACGCCATTCTCCCTGACCAGCGTCATCAGCGTGTCGAGTAGCTGCTGCTTGCACGCCTCCCTAACCTCATGCAATAGTTCTGATTTCATAGCCATTTCGTTTTTAAATCATTATCACGTCCGGCTGGGTCTTGACCCCGCCTTGCTTGATGATAGTCTTCCATCGTGGACTCTTGAAGATATCGGGGTCTGTCACCTCGTACTTGCGAGTATAGCCGCCCCATGCACCTACCTTGTCATCGTAGCAAAAGTAAACAAACACCTTGCCGTTGTCATACGCCCTGACTTCGGCATCGTGGTCGTATAGCTTCAGAGATGTGTAGCCCAAGTCGCCACCGATGGAAAAACCTTTACCACCTCGTTTCAAACCCAAGTTGTCGAGGATAGGCTTCAACTTACTGCGGTTAAACCTTGCCCATGCACTATTAACTATTTCGTCAATGTAATCCATAGTCTTTACACTTCAAAATTTGCCACATTTCTCACTTTCTCCAGATGCTTCAATATGGCCGCCTTAGCCCTCGGCCATTCGTTCATAGCCGCCTCGAATCCTTTCACATTCTCATGCGGGATATACCAGTTAGGGTTTGTCAGGTACGACTGCGTATAGTCCCTGTCACCGTTATACAGCTTACCGTCCTTCAACTTCTCACTGTTTCCATAGTGGCAGAACCAGAAGGTTGCGTTCTTGTTGCAGCAGAACTCCAAGTAGTCATAGCCGCTATGACCATAGATGAAGCCACGTTCAAACTTATACTCAAAGGTCACCTCGCAGTCGGCCTTCTGAAATTGCTCACTGATCCAGTTCAGCATCTTGGTAACATTCTCCAGCAGATGCTTTCTCATAGTCATGTTGTCCATCGTTGTAAATCGTTAAATTCGTGTAATTCGTAGTCGTTTTAGATCATTATCACATCCGGCGTAGCCTTTACGCCCTCGCTCTTGATGATACGTCATAGTCCTTGAATAATTTTAATAATAATTTTAGAAATAATTTTGAGCAAAGCGACCACATAAAGTCAGGCAAACAGTGATACCCGCTCCTCCAGATACTGGCATACGCTCTTCTTTATCAGTTCCAGACTGCCTTGTATCAACTTCCTGTTGCCGTCAATCATCAACAGTCTGTAGTCTTGCGGTTCATGATGCTTGCCGTCATGCACCCATTTGCATTCGTAATACTTATAGCCCCATCCCAACTGCGCACTAAAGACCTCAAAGTCTGCTATGCGGATAGAGCACTCTCCTGCCTTACGAGACACCAGTATGTCGTAACGCGGGCATTGTGTCTCGGGTTCCCAGTACGCCTTCGCTATCGCAAAGCGCCCGTCCTTGCCGATGACGCGCTGCACGACATCGAACACATAGTCTGCAAATTGTTTCTCGTTCATAGAATTTTCAGTTTAATTTTCGGATAATTTTGAGCGGAGCGACCCCATCCACAAGGGCAAAAGCCGTTCCGCAGATAGTCGTGCGGTAGCAAATTTTTCACTTTTCACTCTTCACTTTTCACTTGCCGCAGGCACTACGCCGCCATCGGCATAGGCAGCATCAGCGGGTGCATCGCCTTGTTCACCTCGTCATAGCGACGCAGGATATAATTCGTCGCCTTCTGCACATGGTCTATCACGGCAGGAATGAAGTCCTTGTCATCCCTGATAGCCTGACGCCAGTTCTGCACATAGGCGATATGCTGCTGGTCGAGCAGCCTGCCGATGCCTAACATCGAGCAGACGCACGCCGCCGTCAGCTCTGCCACGAACTCCTCACGGGCATAGCCCTCCGAGCCGAAGCCATCGCCGCCCATGTCGCGCTTCAGTTCGCCGGCGGTAGAGTGCGCCATCTCGTGAATAGCCGTCGAATAGAACAGCTGGTCGCCGAGGAAGTGACTGCGCTCCGGCAGACGGATAATGTCCTCCGAGGGGCTGTAGTGCGACGAATGACCGCCGAAGAGAATCTTGCAGCGCCACTCGCCCTGCATGATCATCCGCTCCAGCACCTCGTCGCGGGTTCCAGCCTTATAGTCGTGCTCGGGAAGACGGGTCAACTCCTCCCACTTCTGGGGGAACTTCGCCTTGAAGTCCGTCTGCGATAGGTTGAACTCCGGCCATGCACGCATGCTGAAGAACTTGCGGCACTTCTCCTGCTCCTCCTCGTCCAACTCGTCATACTCCTTCATCGTGATACGCTTGTGCTCATAGTAGATGTTCGGCAGCATCTTCACCACCGGAAAGCTCCCCTCGAACAGCGGCATTCCGTTGTCCTTCAGGATAAACATTCCGTCCTCGTCCGTGATCATATTGAGCGATAGCCCCATGTCCGTGAGCTGGTCGAAGGTAAGGAACAGGGGTGCCTCCCACCCCTTGATAGCGCACAGCAGGGTCAGGATGAAGTTGTTCATCCCCCGATAGGGCTTGCTCTTGCGCTGATAGTTCGCGGGCTCCATGTGTCGGGGACTGACCCACGGCTTCGTCCACTGTGCGTCCTCCATCTGGTCGAGTGCGCTGGTAAATAACTCGGCATACTTCGCCTTCTGCTTGTCGTTCATCTGGAAGCCCCGCTTCTGCTGCTGGCCTCCGTTAGTCTTTTTCGTTGCCATAACTTGATAAATTTTGAATAAGATTTTTGAATAATTTCTGCCCTGCATAGGGCATCCCATAGAAAACGCAGACGGCACAGACCTTGTGAGTCCGTGCCGTCCGCACTTGATAGATAGTAAGTGTTAGATACTGAACGTAAAGTTTACGCCGCCCTCGCCGTCGGGCTCAATAGTCGTGCGGCCGTGTCGCATCACGTCCATGCCAATAATCAGCGGCTCCGTCAAGCCTGGCACCGCCACGCCTTCGGTCACACTGATAATGCCGTCAGGGAAGCGCAGGTTGAAACGGCAGAAGCGGGCAGGCGTGTCCGCCGTGCTGAAACTCACGTTGCAATCGTCGCCCAGCGGCAACTCCAGTCGTCTGGCCAGCTCCATAGGGATGTAGGTGTTGGTGGCACCCGTGTCCCATAGTGCCATCACCTCCCGTCGGGGATAGCCAGGCATCGTGTTCTGCACCACCACCAGCGACCTGATGCGCAGGTAGTCGTGGTTGTTCTCCCGATAGGGTTTTGCATTGAAAGATACCTTCATTTGCTCGTCTCGTGTTACGTCCGCAGCACCACCATGCTTTCTATTTCCTCCAGCGTCATGCCGTCGGGAGGCAGGTCACGCCCCGTGGCAGGCTCCACGTCGTTCAGGAAAGCGGGGTACATCACTCCAGCACAGGGATGCGGATGCTCATTAAAACTCTTGTTCTGTTCCATACTTCACTGCGTTTAGATAGTTTAACGCTGCAAAGATACTCATTTTCAAGCGAAGAGCGAAGGGCGGTAGCAAATTTTTCACTATTCACTTTTCACTCTTCACTTGCCGCAGGCACTACGCCGCCATAGCATTGACGATAGCCATTGCTTCCTTGTCGCCGGCGATGACACGGCGCATCAGGTCGGCCACCTCCTGCTCGGTATAGGTCTTGCCGGAAGATGTCTGATGGTTCTCTGACCTGAAGGTCTGAGTGTGGCGCGCAATGGTGTCTGATGGCTGATGGTTCCTGCCCTCGTGCTCCTGGCGATAGGCCTCACGCTTCTGCTTGCGCTCCTTGCGCTCCTCGCGCTTTTGGGCACGCTCCTCGGTGGCGGCATCCACCACCGCCTGGCAGTCGGCCACGGTCTTGCCCTCGTTGAGCATCTGGCATACCGTCTTTGCCACCTCTGCATAGCGTGGGCCGAACAGCAGGAAGTTCACGCGCCCCTGCTTCGTGTTCTCGTAGGTAGCCGAGCCGTGCAGACTGACGGCTGCATCCTTCTGATAGGCAGCATCCGTCTCAGCGAATCCGCTGATCTTGGCGCACGCCTTGCCCTTCGAGTTGGTGTAGGTGGCGTAAGTCAGCTTGCCCGCCTTGGTTTCAGGTTTCACGTTGCTGGTTTCAGGTTTCACGTTGCAGGTTTCAGGTTTCACGTTGCAGGTTTCAGGTTTCACGTTGCAGGTTTCAGGTTTCACGTTGCAGGTTTCAGGTTTCTCTTCCTTGGGCTTCTCCTGCTTTGGTTTCTCCATCTTCACCGTCTTGGCCTTCGGCTCCTCGGCCTTCTGACTTCCGCCATCAGCCTTCTTCTCGGTAGGCTCCTGCGTGCCGTCGCTCACAGTCCACCCGCCTGCCAGCAGCTTCTCCACTTGGGCCACGCCCATAGTCATAGGCTTGCCCTCGCTGTCGCCCATCTGGAACGTCACGCTCACCTTGTCGCCCTCGATAGCGTTGATTGTGTACTTGGCGTTACCGCCGTTGCTGATACTCTTGCCGATAAGGTCGGCCACCTTCATTGTCTCGTTAGTCATAACTTCGTCCTCCGAATTGTTTTGATTGTTAGTATTCTTGTTCATCAGTTCCTCCATCTGCTTGCGGAACTGCTCCGTATAGCCATAGAGCGCGATGTTCCTGACGGCTGCATAGAGCCGCGTCCAGTCGCGCTGGTTGAACAGCCAGGCGATAGCGTCCTTGGCCGTCTCCAGCGCGGCGCCCATCTCGTTGATAGTCTTCTGCGAGTTCTTGGGCGCATCCTTCACCTTGACGTACTTCGGGCCCGTCAGCGGATCGTCAGCGCCCATCAGGATGCAGCCGAACCCGCCCCAGCCTGTGTTCCGCCCTGCATGCAGGTCCACATAGAAATACTTGCGGAGGTCGTCGTAGGCCGTCCGCACGTTCAGCAGGTTAAACTCGTCTGCCGATGAATCCTCCACCTTATATGGTGTGATAGCCACATAGAAGTTGTGGCTCTGAATCTTACTTGCCATAGTCTTACGCTGCTTTACGTACAAACATGGGCACCAGCTCCAGCGCCTCGTTATCATTCACACGATAGGCCACCTTAATCTGTCTGGCCACTTTGTTGATAGAAATTTTCTTTGCCATAGTCGTAATCGTTTTTAATGTTTTACATCAGCCATCAGACATCAGACATCTTTCAGCCATAGTCACAGTCCTCCCTCTTTATGCGATAAACCCTCTGAACGGGTTCAGCTGTACGATGGCGCACTTGGCGCCCATGTCGTCGGCCATATCGGCGAAGGCGGCACGTGCTGCCTCTGCGTCGTCCGCTGTCATGCCCATAGCGATAGTCATTGCGGCTGCTGCCTTGACCACGTCGTTCTTAGTCACAATCTGAGCGCACTTCTTCGCCGTGCGCATAGCGATAGTCTTTGCTTTCATAACTTTACGATTTTTGATGATTGATAAAAGTCCTCCTCCCCTCGGGGAGGTCGGGAGGGGGTTACAATATCTCGAATGTCTCGTTGCCCGTCAGTTCCCCGACCTTGCACTTCTGTGCATAGTGCTGCAGTCCATCTGCCAGCTCGTCACACTCGTTAGGCTCGCCGATGAACAGGCACGCAGTACCCACGAAGATAGCCGCCTGCCCATAGCGGGCAGCGTCCTTGATGCTCGTGTGCTTCATATTGCGCTTGACGGCGCTCATGTCGAATACACCCAGCAGGGCAGCGATAGCGATAGCCACGCCAAAGTAGCTCACGATAGTCACGCGATCGCTCGCGTCGAACGCGATAGCCACACACATAGCGGCAAAGCCCACCAGGGCCGCCACGATAACCAAACCGATAAATCTCAATGTTTTCATACTTTTGTCCTCCAAATTTTGTGATACAATAACGGCCCTCGACTAATCGAAGTCGAAGGCCGTCTCAATAAACTTGCGCAGCTTTTCTGCACGCCACTTGATGCCCAGATCGCGGGCGAAGGCATACATAATCAGCTTCACTTGCGGTTCACGATAGACCCGCTTGTCACGCTCCGACGCCTTGGTCGGGCGCAACTCCATGATAATACACTTCAGTTTTTCTGCCATAGGCAATTAGGTTTTAATTAACAATTTCGTCCGTCTCGTTGTCATAGATAGTGGCCTTCATGCCCTTCCTCGCCTGCTCATAGGCCATGCGCTTTGCGCGTGCCAGGCTCCACGCATAGTACACCACGGGGCAATACATATAGGGCCTGCTCTCCCGATATTTCGGGTGGCGCACCTCCACGTAATAGGGCGCCTCGTCGCACGTGTACTGGCGATCCTCCGCACGCTTGTTGTGCAGCCATTCGCTTACATTCCTACACCATCCATGTCTTGCCACCGTCTGAGATAGCATAATCTTTTCGCACTTTGTCATAGTCTTGTCCTCCTATAATGTTTTGATAGTGTTATACAATTCTTTCCTCAGCTGTGCCAGTTCGTCCGAGCATAGTATTCCCACGCCTGCCTGGCACCCGTTATTGTCCGTGTAGGCCACCTCGCCGCCCATCCATGTGAGCGCGATGATAGTTTCATCCTCCAGCTGCAAAGGTTCCGACAGGTACAGATAGTCCTTGCTCATCATCATAAACTTGATAGCGCACTGATTATCCTTGCGCTCCATTTCTTTCTTTGTCATAATATCGTCCTCCAAATTTTAGTTGATAGATTGTAGAAGTGGGCGGGCTCGAACCGCCAGCTTTCGCCCGCAAGCCATAGCTCGCCTGCCTGCTCATGTTGCACCCCGCCACCTGGTGCGTTGCCGCGATAGATACACGCGCATGTAGGCTCGATACTCTTGCACACTCCTCCTCCGTTTACGGTTTTCAACGTTGCCGCCGCGCACGGGCGCATTTGTTCCACCGAAAAGATTTGATAGCGACAACCACTTACGACTACTGACACACGGCCTCACTCGCTGGCTTACGCCCACGTCGAGAAATATCGGTCTAACTATTATGCCCCCCAGCGGTAGAAGATACGCTTTTGAAACCATGCCTACGTGCTCACCCATCCCCATAGCAGCTATAGGATGCGTGCAGACGGACACCCCGTTGCACATTGCATCCGTTACTCTCTGGTCAAGTAACATCTACGTTACACGTCTGTCACCCGTATAGCGTCAGTGGTCGTTCTCGCATAGTCGAGGGAACGCGCTCAAGGTTACAGGTTTTCAAGCCTGCTCTGTTTATGATACCTAATACTCCCATGCTTACAAGTACTCTTACATGACTTGCAGTCCATAGGTGCCCATCTGTGGCCGCGTGCTGGATGCACGCTCACTGGGCTTGCGCGTTGTGCCGTTTAACTAAGCATAGCCGCTGCTATGAGTCTGGCGGTAGGCTCTGCCAGGTGCCTACACTTTCGTGCCCGTCGGCGATACCAATAGCCGAACTTTTTGCGATCCTCGCACATGCAGGCGTTTCACCTGCGGGCTTAGACCGACTTTTTCTGCAAATAGACAAAGGGATCCAAACGCCAAATTCCGTCCACGATTTTCTCGCGTTTAGGAACTGGCTTTCATCAGGAAGATCCGTCCACGTCTGCCTCACGTTTAGGAAAACGATCCTCACGTGCGAGCACACTACGAGCACCCCAGCACCTGCGCACTTGCATACGCTTACACTGGCTGGCTTGTCTGCCTGCTGCTGGCTTGCCTGCCTCTTGCCTGCTGCCTGCCTTGCTTGTCGCTTGGCCTGCTGCTGGCTGCCTCTCTGCTGCTTGGCTGCTGCTGGCTGCCTCTCTGCCTTGCTGCCTGCCTGCTTGTCTGCTGGCTGGCTGCTTGGCTCTTGGCTGCCTGCTGGCTGCTTGAAAGCAACAAAAAGAGAGAGAGGCCAAGAGCCTTGTTATTTGCTCTTGCCTTGCCTGCTTGGCTTGGCCTGCTTGGCCTTGCCTTGCCTCTTGCCTCTTAAGATTTTTTCTGCTGGCTGCCTGCCTTGCCTTTCGCTTGGCTGGCTGCCTGCCTCTTGCCTCTTGTCGCTTGGCCTTTCGCCAAGCAAGGCTTAATTTTGCAGAGAGCAAGCAGGCCTTGGCCTTGTTGGCCTGCCTGCTTGCTGCCTCTCTGCTGCTGACTGTTTAACTTGCTGCTGCCAACGGCTTGGCCTCTGCCTCTGCCTGCTGGCTGGCTGCCTTGGCCTCTGCCTTGGCCTGCTTGGCTGCCTTGCTGGCTGCCTGCCTCTTGGCCTTGGCCTCTGCTGCCTTGGCCTTGGCTGCCTCCAATTCTTTTATTGTCACGTTGGCAGTAACTTTTGTATCTCTCTTGGCCTCTAAATCTGCCTTGGCCTCTGCCTCTGCCTGCTTGGCCTCTGCCTCTGCCTGCAAGGCTTGGCAAGCTAAATTAAGCCTCTTTGCAAGGTGTGCCAAGTTGGCCTTGTTGGCCTCTGCCTGCTTGGCAAGATGATTTAGTATTAAGGCCTTAGCCAAGAGAGAGGCAGACCAACGGCCAACGACACGGCCAAACAAGGCCAACTTGCAGCCGTTGGCCGTTGGCTGCTGCAAAAGCAAGTGAATGTTGTCTAACGCCAAGAGCCTTGGTGAAATATCATCTTTTTTGTAGGCCAAGCCTGCCTTGTCAAGCACTTTTGCCCACTGCTGCCAGTCTGCTTGCATATTCTTGCAGGCTCTTGAAAGGCTGAAGGCCTTGGCCTCTGCCTCTTGCCAAGCCTTTTTCATTTCCTTGTCACCAAACAAGGCCTTGTTTGCCTCTGCCAATTTTTCAAGGCCTTTTTGGCCTGCCTTCTGGCAGAGAGAGAGAGCCAACAAGGCTTTATCGTTGGCCGTTGCTTGGCCTGCTTTGTCGTTGGCTGCTGCCTCTGCCAGTCTGAAAGTCTTGGCTCTTGCCTCTGCCTGCTTGGCTGCCTCTCTTGCCTTGGCTGCTGCCTCTGCTGCCTTGGCTGCCTCTGCTGCTGCTGCCTTGCTGGCTGCTGCTGCTGCCTCTTTATCGTTGGCTAACTGCTTGGCTGTTATACCTGCTTCTGCCTCTGCCTTGGCCTGCTGCTTGGCTGCTGCTGCTGCCTGCTTGTCTGCTGCCTTGGCTGCTGCTGCTGCTGCCTTGGCCTTGGCTGCTGCCTTGGCTGCCTCTGCCTTGGCCTTGGCTGCTGCCTCTGCCTGCTTGGCTGCTAACTGCTTGGCCAAGCCTGCTTTGTTGGCTGCCTGCTTGGCCTTGGCCTCTGCCTCTTTTATCTGCTTGGCTGGCTGCTTGGCCTTGGCTGCTGCCTTGGCTGCTGCTGCCTGCTGCTTGGCCTCTGCCTCTGCCTGCTTGGCTGCTGCCTTGGCTGCTGCTGCCTTGCTGGCTGCTGCCTTGGCCTTGGCTGCCTCTGCCTCTGCCTTGTTGGCCTCTCTTGTTGCTGCCTTGGCTGCTGCTGCTGCCTTTTTGCTCTCTGCCTTGGCCTCTGCTGCCTTGGCCTCTGCCTGCTTTTGCTGGCTTAAGATCTCTTTTGCTTTCATAACTTGTTGATTTTTAAATATTTAACTTGTTTTTTGCTCTCTTGCAGGCTCTTTTCTGCCTGTTTTTTGGTGCAAATTTACCTATTTTCTTTTATTTTTGCAATACTTTTTACCTATTTTCTTTTATTTTTGTGTTTTTTCTTGATTTAAATCAATTTTAAAAACGTAATTTACTAATTTTCAGTTGTTTATCGTTTTTATATCTCTTGTCTATATTTTGCAAATAATGTACCCGTACCTTGTAATATGAAAGAGCCTTTGCCTCTCTCTGCTGGCAGGCTGCTGCTGCTTGGCCTGCTGCCTCTCTGCCTGCCTCTTGCATATTTGCAGACAATCCGCACACAGCCACACCCACCCCCAGCGCCCAGCGAGGCGCAGGCCGTTCCTTTCGTTACTTTTTCAATTCGAGAAAAAAAAATAGTTTGGGTGGTACTATTTAGCCCAACTCAAACTAAAAAACAAGCAGGACTTTTACACTAAAAGCCCTGCACCCAAATCGTACAAACGGATAATAAACACTATCGGATTATTGCCGTTTCATCCTGCAAATCGTATAAATAGATAATTTCTTATACCTTTTATTATACCTTTCTTATTCTGTAGAAATAATATCATTGCCGTCGGCCACTACTTCATAACTACCCAGAACTCCGGCCACCGTCAACAGTTCGTTATTGATAGCCAGCATGTCCTGCTCACTGATGTTGCCATACGTCTTCGGATTGCCCGACACCAGGATACTCGCCTTCTTTTCTTTGCCCCAGCCTAACACTCTCTCTACCAGTGCCGTAAGATTCATCCACTCGCCTATCTGCTTTATCGGTTCCACCAGTGCATGGTCGTAGGTCATACCGCGCTGATTGACAACCAGTTTACTCTCGTCTGTTCCCCACTTCAGTTTCAACCCGCGCAGGGCATCGGCCAGTTGCTCCAGAGCGGCGTTCAGCTTCTCTACGCCTGCGGGCGTAAATGAGCGGGGCGTACCTTTATTTATAAGCTGATGCTTGAAGCATGAGTTGATAGTACCCTCCGACATGCCTGTCAGCTCCGAGAGCCGCACCAGTTTGATGCCGTGTGTAGTCAGGAACTTGAAGAGTTCATCTTGCGAAATCTTTTCTTTTTCCATATTCATGTGTAGCTTTAAAATTGAAATCCGCTGCAAAGATAGTTATTTTCTTTTATACTTCCAAATCTTTTCCCAATTATTTTTCTTCGGGGGTCATTTTTTAACATTAGGAGTCACGAGAGCAGAGACCATGAGCCGCCGTTGCTGTTCTCCCCCGCAGCGATACGGGGCCAGACAGCTCCAAAGAATTGATAGTTAAATAACGTAAAATGTGTGCGACATTTTGATGGCTGATGAAACTTGAAACCTGAAACCTGAAACTTGAATCTTGAAACTTGAATCTTGAAACTTGAAACTACGTTGTTAAACTATATTAAACGTGTGGGACAAATTTGCGCGATTTGCCCGTAGGTTGAAAATCAGATATTTACGAGTGTAAAAATTTCAATGTTCAATGTTCAATGCTCAATGTTCAATGCTCAATGTTCAATGTTCAATGCTCAATGTTCAATGCTCAATGTTCAATGAACCTCGTCTTCGTCTTCGCCGGGGGCTGGTGCTTGCCACCCTGGTATTTCAGCGCCATGCGGGCCTTGATGGGCGGGTCGTCGGGGTGTCGCTCGAAGGAGCGGCGCGTGGAGTCGAAACGCTGGTCATCAATGACCTCGCGCTTGAACGACTTCGTGGGCTTGAACTTCAGGCGCTTCGTGGGCGGCAGGTGTTTCAGCTCGTGCTTGTCCTTATAGGTGTACCAATGCTCGCGCTCTGGAATGTCAACGGTGTAGAACGTGCCGAAGCTCTCGATGGGCACGCAGCCAGCGCCCTCGGCCATCTGGAAGCGGATCTCGTCGAAGGTGGCCGACAAGACCTGCTCCACCGTGGCGCGGCAAATGCCTGAGCGCTTAACCACTGCGGCCACGAGTATGCCTTTGTATTTTCCTGGACTCATCGTTTAGTTAAGGTTGATATAGTACTTTATCCTTCGTCAGAGGGTCCAGGAGCATTGCCTCCCTGGTCGTCAGGGTTTGTGGGATCAGGTTCCACGGTGGGGTCAGGTTCCACGGTGGGGTCGGTTGGCGTTTCCTCTTCGTCGGCCTTCTCAGTGACGCGCTTCCACGACACGCTCTGGGCAAACTGCTGCTGCACGGCCTGGCTGATGGTGGCGCCAATGGTGCTCTTGGCGTTCTGGACGTTGAGCATGTCGGCTGTGGCGGCCTTCTTCACGGTGCCGTCATCGTTGAGCTCGTCCTTCACGGAGCACGATATCTGGGGATAGATGGTGATCTCGTCGCCCAGTTTTACGCGGTGGCCGCGACCGGCACTGCGGAGGGCTACGCGCATGTAGCGCTTGATGATGGTGGGAACGAGGTCTGGCGAGATGCCCAGGCCCTCTACCACCTCGTCCTTCATGTCTTCGCAGGTCAGGGTGCTATACGACTGCGTTGCTGCATAGAACGAATGGGTGCCTATGTTCTTGTTTTCTTTTACGACATATTTAATTGTTGCCATAACTCTGATATTTTTTTAAAGGGTTAATACTTGCTATTCAGATTCAGCATTGCTGACTGCTGGCAATCAGCACGCTGATTTCTCAGCACGGGGGTAATATAATGCGCGGGCGCGGTCGGTGCAAGGACAAAGTTGTTTGGAAGAAGATGTTTGAAACTTGAATCTTGAAACTTGAAACTTGAAACTATGTTGTTAAACTATCATAAAAGTGTGCGACAATTTTTAGTATATGGAACACAAAGACACAAAGACACAAAGTTTCTTTATGTCACCGCGAACAGTTCAGTTCTTTGTGTCTTTGTGTCTTTGTGTTCAGTTAAAATCATACCGTCAGCCGGAAGTCGTCGGCCCGAAGGATGCAGCAGTCACGAAGTTTGCGCGTCTGTCCGCTGGCGGTGAACTGGACGAGCCTGGTGCCTGCGGCGACATCGACGGAGAGAGTGACACAGGATTCACCACGGATCACGTCGCCGTTGCTTGCTGCTATGTACCATACTTTCCAAGGTATGCGCTCCTGAACCTGTTCTACCTTGTAGCCACCCTTGCCGTCGGGCAGGCGGCGATTGACGAGCCGCGTGCGCTCGGCTACGCGACGGAGTTCTGAGAGGGCCAATGTTTTTAATTGTTGTGCCATACTTGAAACTTGAAACTTGAAACTTGCAGCTTGAAACTTGAAACTTAATACTTGAAACTACGCTGTTAAACTATGTAAAATGTGTGCGACAAATTTGCTGGTTTTGCCCGAAGGCTGATTGTCAGATAGTTGCGGTAGCAAATTTTTCACTCTTCACTCTTCACTTTTCACTTAAAGAGGTACTTCAGCCAGGCATACCAGCGGCGATGCTGGAGGTAGTCCTGGTCGCGCTCGTGGGTGTAGGCCTCCTACTCGAAGCTGATGGAGCGGTAGGCGCGGTCGTGATTGCGCGTGATACAGAGACGGACAAGATACTCCACGCCGTACCAGAGGTAGAACAGCAGGAGCAGCATCTCCAGCTGCTGCCGCCCGTGGATGCGCTCATGGCGGTCGATGTCGTTGCTATACCATGCGCTCTTGCGCACGAAGATAAACGGCCACACTGTCATGGCCGTAAACCCCCTGAAGGGAATGAGGTTGTTTCTTATTACTATCATCGTTTCTATTGTTATCGGCTTTCGCCGAGAAATTTTCAAAGTACAGCCTGCCGGCTGGAAATTATACAAATTGGTCTCAAATTATTCAGAGATATGGTTTTGAGAAATTTGAATTAAATTTGATGAATTTCCCGCGAAGCGGCAGTCTCTAATTTCTGCACGGAGTGCATCGTTACCCAAGAGATTAAAAAGGCTGTAGTTCCCGTGTACGGTGCCTCTGGCGTAACCCCGGTTGGGCTTGCAGCCTTCGTCGTATGAAACCAAAAGTTCAAAAGCCGCTGATGCGCAATAGCAAATTGACTTCGTCGATACTGCTCTCGCTCGGCCATCTTCAAGCGAGCTTGAATGGCTCTCGCTTACGCGCAGCATTTTTCACTTTTCACTATTCACTTTTCACTTTATAAGTCTGAGCCACCATGTGCGCTTGCGGACGATCCACCAGGCGGCGAGGACGGCGAGGGCCACAAGCACGAGGCGGCCCAGCCAGAGCTGCATCTGCTGCCAGGAGGAGAGCTGTGCAGGCACGCGCTTCTCCACGGGGTATGGCACGGGCACGGTGTCGCGGCGCGAGAGATAGATACTGTCGTGGTGCCAGCGGTCGCGGTACTGCGTGTGCCAGCGGGTGACTTCCAGATACACAGTGTCGCCCACGTTGTGCTCACGTATGTAGATCGAGTCGTGCCGGAAGATTGAATCGCGCTGCAGCCGTGTGACCTGAACGGTGTCGTGGGTGACGCGCTCCACGATGGAGGCCTGAGGGGTGGTGCAGGAGTCGAGAAGGGCGCAGAGGATGACGGCGACGACGATGGCCAGGAAGAGCGTGGCGAGGGCACGGAGGGCGCGGCGGAAGGCGTCTTCCTCATTGAAGTCGTCGCCGGGCTGCGGTCCGTAGTAGTAGGAGCCAAGCGGGTCGGTGGGGTCGAGGTAGTTGTGTATCATATCGCTGAATATTGTTTTTCGGCTAAAATAAAACATTAGGGCGGCGGCGGCAAGGGCGGACGAGCCGAGAGCAGAGCGTCGCCATGCTCGCATGAGCGACCTATGCCGAGGCGAGGATGGCACTCGGCGACAGCCAAGGGCGGGATGCGATGGAAGATGGATGATGGAAGATGGAAGATACTCAGCCTTCAGACATCAGCCCTCAGACATCAAAAAATAGCAGCCGCCCGAATGCTACAACGGAGCGGCTGCCGAAACGAGAGGCGCCACACGTTAAACCTCCCGATAGTGTCGGAGTGACCCGGCAAAGCTAAAAAACAAACTACTAATAAACTAAAACAAATCAAAAAACTTATGTCACCCGCTTCACAGCGGCAATGGAATTGTTGTACAAGAAGCGCCTCACGGCGGCGTATGAAAAGAAATTCATCCTATGTGGTTCAAAGATAAGCGGCGCAGACGCGGGGCGGTGGTGGTGGTGTGAGAGGAGACCCCGCGTTTTAGGTGGCGGGAGAACTGCGCCGCTGTTTCGTGTGCAAGGCTGCGATTAAGCGAGAGCCATGATGCTTGTATCAATGACCGAGCGTAAGCAGGCTCGCAGACAGATATCAATCTGGCTGCAAAGGTACTCAAAATCTGCGAGACGGGCAATGGTGCGCGGTTGTGAATTGACATTGAGTTGGTTCGGAGTTGATGGACGAGAAGCGCGAAACCGCGATGTACAGGGCGTTTCGCGGCGCGAATTATTTTTTGCTGTGAGTTGGCGGCTTTCCATTTTCGCGCCGAAAAAATTTGCGGAATATATTTATAAATCGCTGATTATGAACGAATTATAAATAAAATTTGCGGTAAATTTGCGGTGTTTATGCTCTCTCTTTAGAAGAATGATGTGTTTTTACTATAAAATTAAATAAAAAAAATCGCAAAGCGTATATACTATACTATATAACTTATTGATTATCAACTTCTTTTCTTCTTTTATATTTCCAATTTTATTTTAATTGGGGTGCGGGGAATTGCCGTACGAGTGATGGTTAAAATATGTGTTTTATTATTAGAGAGAAAGTTTTGAGTGTTTTTGGCCTATTTCTCTCCCTGAGCGCGCAACCCACTTGTTAAGTATTTGATTTTTAGGCGGTTGCAATTTGTGAACTGGTATGCCATAGTTCTCCCTCATTCAAGCGTCAATTCACAGCGTTTTGTAACTACTTGATTTTCAGCGGTGTTTTGTTGTGAATTGATTTGAGGTGGCTTCTCCCTCGGTGCGCAGTCAATTCACAAGAGCGCATCAAAACTCTTTTTAACACGCATTTCTACGGATGGCTTACGATTTTCTCGTTAATAATGTGTAACTTTGACTTCGTCGAACTTACTTTTCGTTCGGAAATGAAAGAAAAATATCTCTTCTTTTTCTTTCATTTCTCTCACTTATTTCGTAACTTTGCAACCGATATTATTACTATCATTACCATGTCTGAGAAGAATTACAAGACACCGGTCGTGGCGTGGCTGAAGGTGACAGACTACATGCACGGCTGGTTGCAAAGGGAACTCGGAGGCGGGGCGAGGATAGGAGGAAAACGGGTGGTGAGTTTAGGACATTTGGACGGGGCACGCGACGCGCTCCGCATGGAGACGGCTAACGACGTGACCGGCGACGATCCTGAACGGCTGGAGCAAGGACCTGTCAGCCGTGATGGTACGATGTCGGCCACGCGATGGAGCTGCATCGACGCCGGGCTGACGCTCGACGCCAGGACGGTGGAACGGCTCTACGGCATCAGCCGCGAGGAACTGGCGCTGTATCTGCCCATCGAGTGTCCGAGGGTGTGTCTGACACCTTTAGGCGTGCTCCGTCCGTGGACCACCGACACCTGCTTCGGACGGCAACAGACCACTGCCCTGCAGCGGTTGCTGAGGGAGGCTTTCTGGCAGGGCGTGGCTGAGTACAACCATGAGTATGCCCGCCGTCAGGAAGGCAGGAAATATGCCGCCGTGGATATGATAGAAGCCTTCTGCCGAGATATGGAGACGAGCGACCTGTATGTCGATGCGCTCAGACGGGAGTGGCAGAGAAGATGTAAGAGGGCTGATGGCTGATGTAAGATGCAGCCGCCACAAAAAGGGAACATTTTCGAGATGGCTGAAGTATGAAGGATGATGGATGATGTATTGCTATGCGGATTGCGCTCAGCCATCTTCCATCAGCCATCAGACTTCGCTTTCTTTTCCGGTGTGCGCAGCGACTGGCCCCAGAGCATGGCAGCAGTGGTGACGCTGTGCAGGCGGTCGAGGATGGCTGGGCCGTACTCGCCGTAGTGGTCGGTAATGGTGGCGGCGAAGGGCCAGGAGGCTGCGGGATAGTTGGCGGGACAGGGCTGGGGCGAGAGGCTGGTGACGATGACAAGCAGGAGGCCGAACCGCTCAGCGAGGTCAAGAAGGTCGAGGAGGGAGGTGTCGCGGTTCTTATAGCGGTAGAGTGGCTCGCGGCCCATGTCGTCGATGACGAGGACACGCTGACGCAACAGTTCTTCCTTGCGGGCGTAAGGCCTTGAACCAGTTGTGACAGCCGGATGAAAAATGTCGTAGAGGTCGGCGGCACTTACGACGGGCAGGTTGCGCTGGAAGACGGCTGGCAGTATGCGGGTGACGAGGGTGGTCTTGCCAGTGCCGGAGGCTCCGAAGACGAACAGTCCCCTACCCCGCCCGTCGGTCTTGCTCCGGTTGTCGGCGAGCCACTGGGCCACGCGGTCGTAACCAGAGAGCCACTGTGTGCGCTCGTCGTAGAGACGGCGCAGCTCTGCCTCCATGCGGCTCCTTGCGTCGGGTATCTGGAACGAAGGAATGGAGACTTGCGGCGTGGTGAGGAAGTCGATGGGCTGTCCGCCAGCATTGGTCTGGATGCGATACTGAAGGGTGACGCCGTGGCCGAAGGCTTTCTTCAGGGCAGCTTCTATGAGCTGCACGTAGAAGTGCTCGATGACGTCGTAGACCTGGCGGACGGGTACGCGGAGCTGGAGCACGTTGGTGGCGGGGTCGTAGCTCTCGAAGGTGACGGGAATGAACCACGTGGTGAACGTCCAGTCATCGACGCGGGACTGTATCAGCCGGAGGGCTTCAGCCCAAAGGAGGGAGTAGTCTTTGTCGGGCATAGCGGTTACCATAGTTTAAGTTCGGGGGAGTTCTCTGAGGAATGTACCTCTTCAGACGTTGCCGTAATACACTTCTCCCCTACCTCACTCTGATGTACCACGAAGTCGAAACGCTGGGGCTCGCCCTCAAACTTCTCAGGCAGTTCGACAAACTCAAACCAACAGTCGCTCTTACCCTCGTCGGCCAGGGCCTTCAGTTCGCGCTCGGCGGTGCGGAGCACATCGGCCTTGAAGTGCTTGTAGAGTTTCTGACGCTGACGGACCCAGTGACCACGCTCGTCCTTCTCGTCGCAGCCCAGCATACGGCGCAATTCCTCATAGCCCACGTACCAGTGGAACGTGCCTGTTCCCTCGCGGTCGAAACCGCGTGCGGATGTGATGAGCATGTAGATGCGGGCGGTGTGCTTGCTCTCGGCTTCGGATGCCACGGAGAGCATGTAACGGCTGTACATGGTGAAGTTGAACACGGTCTGCGCCTGTTCGCGGGTGAAGGTGAAGCGGATTTTGTCGCGCTTGCTGCCACGCGAAGGGTATGTGATGCTATCGACAAAGTGCGACAGCGTGACCTCGCCCTTCTGTTTGTCCTCATAGCGGAACACCATCTTCATAAACTTGGAGGCCACCTTCTCTACGTCACGATAGGCATCGGCACGACCCACCACGTCGCTGAACTTGAAGTCGATGTGGATGGGGGCGTCCTGCATGTCGGAGAAGAGCAGCAGCTGGCCGTCCTTCGTCCTGCGTTCAAACATGTCCTGCACACCGTCCTGCACGCTCTGCATCATTCCGACGAGAATGCGGATCTGCTGGCGAGAGAGGTCGGCCTGCATGGCGCTGATGGGGTACGGCTGACGGATGTACTTGACGGGCATTGCCAACTTGTTGTCGGACGTCTCCGACGGAACTTGTTTTTGTTTCTTCTGTTCCATTGTCGTAACAGGTTTTAATCATCGGAGCGTCGCAGCAGAACGCAAAACAGGCGGCAGCCGTGTACGGTTCTGCTACAAACACTTCGACCTCTGCTGACAGTGGGGAACAGGCTGCCGCCTATATTCTTCTATATATATGCCGGTGGGGTGCAGTCTATCCACGTCATACAGAGAGGTTTAACAATATGTTTGTAGCGGTGGCAAAGTTACGAAGATTCCGCGAGACGGCAAAATATCTGGCGGGAAAAGTTTGTTAATTAAACGTAATGTTGGGTTTCTTCGACCAGACGAATGCCAGACCTGTAAGTTGGGATTATCCGACCGCAAGTTGTGATTCCTCGACCGAGTTGGGTTTCTTCGACTGAGGGTTGGTATTGTCCGACTTTCAGTTGTTATTATCCGACCAGGAGTTGGGTTTCTTCGTCCATTGAGTTGTTATTATCCGACCAGGAGTTGTAATTATTCGACCCGTATTGTATGCAAATACTTGTGTTACATGCGGTTACGTTACGGCTAAACATATATAACTTTCTTTGTAAACGTAGGGAGAAAATGGCTTTAATGATTAAACACGGGATTTGAAGTTGTGTTTTTTCGACTGAAATGAAAGAAAGGGAAATGTCATGAGCGCAGATATCAAAACAAAATTTTTGGAAAGTTGGTTTTATTCGACCGCACTGATATTCAAGCACTTAAAAAGATGTTGGGATTTTCCGACCACGTAAGTTGTAATTCTTCGACCGTTGTCTGAATGGTCTCGCAAAGCCCGATTTACAAAAAGATTCAGGCGTTTCATTGGTCGAAAAATCGTATCTAACATACGCTTTTGTCGAAAACCGAAATTTCTTTGTACACTGACAAATTCGCAAATTCGGTTCCTGAAAAGATAAACTTAAAGTTCCTAAAAGGGCAAACTATCTTGGTTTTCTTCGACCGCCCTACCCTGCCCTAACATTTGCCTGCTTGCTGCATTATATTGCGGGCATGGCAAAGAATTACAGAACAACCACCGCCGCTCAGCATAGCGGCAAGGATAAAGAGTATGAGAAACACACGTGCGGCGAGTGCAAACGCTGCACGCCCGTTACAACATTCAACACACTGACGGTGAAGGACCGGAAGCCGACGCTGGGGCGATGTCCGGAAAGTACGTGTAGTGTGTTGCTGTCGCAGCGGGCGTGCGCGAAGATTGAGTTGTAGCCGTGAGGTTTGTCCTATTGGGAACTTCCCCTATTTCTTCCCTTCCATCCGTATTCGTCAGGGAGGCGAAGCGCTTCCTTGTATTGTTCGTCGTTGATGATTCCCTGCTGTTTCAACCCAAGGAGCATCGTTTCGAGAAAGAATCGTTTGACCGTTGTGTCACGGTCTCGTGCATAATTCTTTGCTAATTGGTGGATGCTTTTAGGCAGAAAGCAGAGAGCACCGATAGGTCTTTCTGTAACCATACCTGATTGCGACTGTTGCGGCGTTTCTGCCTTCACCTGTTCAGGTATTTTGACTGGCTCGATTTCGTCGTGTTCGATGGCGGTGACGATGTAGGTAGTCTGTTTCATAGAATTTAATATTTATATGTTCATTTGTTTATTTGTTCTTTTGAACTTTTGTATTTTTGCGCAGTCCGCGTGGCGGTCGGGTAGTGATCTCTGCACGGCGGGCCTGGAACTCCTCTTCGGGCAGGAGCCCGTCGCGGTGCAGTTTCTCGATGATGGCCAGCTCCATCCAGTCCATACGGGTCATATTGTCAAAGGTGTTGCAGTAGTTGCTGGCGAGGTTGTACTCGCGCATGGATATCCAGGGGTTGGGCAGATGTGTCAGCCGCTCACTGACCGGGGCGGGCTGCTGGGACGATGTGGGTTGTGCAGGTGCTGCAGACTTCACCGCTGCTGACGATTGTCCTTCCTGCGCCTGTTCGGACGACGTGGACTCTGTTGTGGGTATTGTTGCCATGCCGGCCTGTTGCTCGATGGCGGCTACCGTCTTGGCCTGGGCTACCATGTCTTGAAATGTGGAGCCTCCCCCACCCTGCTTCATTTGTGCGAACTTATCTTTCTTTGCCATAATGTATAAATGTTTATTTGTTTATATGTTTACTTGAATATATGTATATTTGTTCGTTAGAACATTTGATGGTATATACCATTATACATATATATATGATTATATGAACATCTGTTCTTATGAATTATTATTCATTTGTTTATCTGAACTTTTGAATATCTGAATATTTGTTCATGTGTTTATTTGTATTTATGAACATTTGGTTAATTGTTTGTATGCTCATTTGTTTATTAGTGTAATTGTTTTAATGTTCAATTGTACTTTTATTCGTTTGCACGTTTGTATATATGTACGTTTGAACAGATGTTTATTTGCCGAACTTCTTCAGATACTCCGTGGCGAGGGCGGTGTAGTCCTCGGCAGCACGTCCTCCGGCATAGGATGTAAAAACGTCCTCGCGCAGGGCCTGACTCTCGATGATATCCTTGGAGCGGCGGATGGCAGTCTGGAAAGTCTCGCTGAACGACTGGCGTATCTGCGGCTCGTACATCTTGGCTGAGCGCAGTTTTGCATCGACCTTGGTGATAAGGATGCCGTGACAATCGAGGTGGCCCGTGTCGGCACCGACCTTTCCGGCGGCAACGGCGATGTTGGCCATACCCTTGACGCTGGCTTCCTCCAGCTCGGTGGGGATGATGAAGCCGTCGGAGGCATAGAGGGCGTTGTAAGTCATGCGGCTCATGGCGGGCTGAGTGTCGATGAAGATAAAGTCGAAACTCTCAGCAATGTTATTGCCGAGCACAGAACCATCGGTGCGTTCGTCGATGGGACGCTGCAGGATTTCCTTCAGAGCCTTGCTGGGGTTAGGGCGGAGGGAAAGGATGGCGTCGATGCCGTTCAGATTGACGGAGGCAGGGGTGTAGTAGATGCCGTTGTCGGCGCGATATACGGGTAGTCCCTGCTGTTCCTGGCATAGGGCGGTGTAGATGGTGGGGGAGCCTTCCAGTTCGCGGCGGTCGTTCCATCCGAGGAAGTAGGAGAGGTTGCGCTGCGGATCGCAGTCGATGACGAGCACGCGGTAGCCCTCCGTGCGGAGCGTGATGGCTGCAGCGAGGTTTAGCACTGTGGAGGTTTTTCCGGCTCCACCTTTGTTGTTTGACACGCATACGACGTGGCGCAGCTGGTGTGTCTTGATTTTCTTTGCCATAGTTGTGTAGCTTTTAATATGAATATAATAGGAATAATTTCCGTTGTAGCGATGCAAAGATATAAACATTTATTCAAATAAACAAATGTTCAGATGAACAATTATACATTATTAACAAACGCAATACAGAAGTTGCCTTTAACCCTGCCCTTGGCTTTGCCGAGTGCAGTCACGTTCGGGAAAGCTCATGCAAGCATGGCTTTCCTCTCGCTTAACCCTGCCCTTGCTTTTGGATTGTGTCTATACTATATTGGGCAAAAAGACAAATTTCCGATTAAGCGAAGACCGTGATGCTTGCATCGACGGCTGAGCGTGAGCAAGTTCAAACGAAGTTTAAAACGGCGATATGATTAAGAAGATACTTGTGCGCGATTACCTAAAAGGGTATGGTGATATGACGGCTGAGGAGCGCAGGGCTTTCGTCGGCAGGGTGAGGGAGTGGCTTACCCAGGATGGGGCGCGGCTGCTGGCGATGACGGACAGACCGATGGCGAAGAGCCAGAGCTTGATGACGATTACGACGCGGTGGACGGCGGAGGACGCCAAGGCGGTGACGGATGGAATCTTGCTGATGTCGGCACTTGTAGGCGTGGCCGATACGTGGCTGCCGACGCAGATTTATATGAAGTCGGCATACCGGGCAATCCGACAAGTCGTGAGCGTCTTGTCGGAAGTTTCAGGTCTTAAGTTTCAGGTTTCAGGTGAGGTTAGCACTGCGCAAGAGTTGAAAGCGGTGGGTGTAAAGGTGATAACACGAGGTAATGGAAAGACCTCCGAAATGGCAAAGCGGACGGAAGGTAAAGGCTGGATAGGGAATGTTCGCCCTGCCACACCTATAAAGGAACTTCCGAAAGCTGGCCAGATAACAACACATCCCGGGTTTGGGAAAGGCGACGCAATCGCCACACAACAGACAAAGAAGGAACATCAGGCATCAGGCATCAGTCATCAGCCATCAAGCGGGATGGTGCCAGCTCGACCGAAGCATATCGACCAGTACGTGCATCTGTTGCCGAAGGCGACGCAGGAGCGGGCGGGTGAGTATGGTGAACTGATGCGGCAGTTGGGAGAGGCTCGAGATAATATGCAGCTGCTGATGGACGATGACCATGCAAGTGCGAAGAGCCGCGAGCAGTGGGCAAAGCAGGCGACGCGCATTGACAAGAAGATACGGGCGATACGCAACGAGCTGGATCAGGAGTGGAAAAAAGTGGCTGAGAGCGGGCGCGTGGTGATTGATGACCTTGGGATGGCACATCTTGTTCCCACGTCGCAATGCGACACGGCACTGAACGGCGACGGATCTCAGCCATCGGCCATCGACCATCAGCCATCAGAACTCTCTTCCGAGCAGAAGAAACGACGCAGGGAGCTGCGGAAGTGGCTCATCGACCTGCGACGCGGCAAGGAGGGGAAGGACAGGGAGAAGCGCATCGAGCAGTGGCGCGTGAACTGGAAAGAGTATCTGACCTTAGAGCCGAGGGAGAAGGCTCTGGAGGACGAGAAGATTCTGGAGGCCGCAAAGCACTTCGGGATTGACTTAACATAAATTCTTGCTCTGGCAAGCGTCACCCTTGCGGGATGCCGAGCGACCACAAATTGACCACGAATTATTCACAAATAAAAAAAATAGGCGATATGGAAATATTTGACACCCCTCAGAAAGAGCAGATGTCGAAGGAGCAGATAGAAGTCCTCGATAAGCAGAAGCATGAATTTAAGTTTATTGGCAGGCATCGCAAGGTGCCTGGGCATACAATGTTCTCGCTCAACATAAAGACTGGAGAGATAAAGGTTGCTCCCGTTGAACGATCGAAAGTGTGCGACTTCCGAACGCGAGAACCAATATACAAAGAACGTATTGTTGTCGAGCCGGACTGCCTCTATCGGCAGGCTCTCAACAAGAAGAACTTCATCAAGCGACTGGTTCGTGAGGGTATTCTGGTGAAGAAATCGGCAAATAAACAGTAAATAGTAAACCTGTAAATTGTAAATCAACATGACTTTTCATTCGATAGTGCGCAATTGGTGCAAGAGATATCCGCCGATGCGCGACAGAAGAAAGAACCGACGGTTCTATATCGCCAAAAGCATTGACGGCGTGAGATCGATGCCGAAGAGCATTTCTACGAAGTTCTCGCCCTGTGTCGTGATGGAGGCTGGGGAACAGGGCGAGATAGACGGCGGACTGGCAACGTGGAACTACCCTGTGTATTTCTTCGTGAGGGCAGAGCGGCTGGAGGACAGCGACGCGCTGGCGGTGGCGTATAAGGAAGCGACGTATCACGCGATGCGCTTCTATGCGTGGCTGAAGAAAAGGCACGAGGAGGATTCGCCGAACGGAGACTTCGGGCGCATCAATCTGGAAGATCGCCTGTACGTGGAGCCGATAGGGCCTCTGGAGGACGGCTGGGCTGCTGAGATGATACAGTTTGAACGCATGGAGCCGATAGAGCTCTGCGTGGATGACGAGCTGGACCCGGAGGACTTTATGCCGGAGGAGGACGAACTGACCGACGGAGATGCGCCTGGCACGGAGGCAGAAGGCGACGAGCAGGGATAGGAGCTGCGGCACTACCGCAGCATACGGAACGAGAACAATAAGAGCGATATGGAAAAGACGAATAGAAAATGCTGCCTGAACTGCCAGAACAGGACGCAGGACAGCGACGGACGGCGAGGGTGCTTACTCAATCCCGACATGCCGGTGAATGGGAGAATGGTGTGTGAGGAATGGCGGAGTGACGACCTGAAAGCTGATGAATGCAACTATGAGCAGGAAGAAAGAAGAAACCGGATGGGCGACCTTCAAAACAATGGAGGAAGCCCTGCCGCTAATTCGTAAGAACATGGCTAAGAGCGACGAAGATAAGGCACCGCTGAAGGTGACGGACATCGACGCACTGAAAGAGAACGTGCGGATGGCGGTGGAAGAGTTTGCCGAAAGGTGGATCTCGATGCCGGGGTTCGGGCTCGACGTGGAGGTGATGAGCGTGAGTCAGTTGCGCGACGCGATGGGACTCAGGGCCTCTATCGACTGGGGCGACCCGTGGCCGGCGGCAGAGAAGGAACTGATAGGACATGGGTTCCGGTGGCACTGGCTGGGCGGGCAGCGGGTGATGTATCTCAGGGAGAGGGATGATTTCGTGCCGGACACAGGGTGGGAGCAGACGGAGGAAGTGGAGGATTGAGGGCTGCGACACTGTCGCAGCATACTGAACGAAAGCGAAAACAAGAAACGAGACTATGGCGAGAGACTGGAAAGGCGGAAGTGCCAGCACTTTCAAGACTATCGGGGCATCGAACCACTGCGAGCATGAGCGGGCAGACATGGACTACTACGCCACGGAGCCTGCGGCGACGGACTGGCTCTGTCGCATCGAGCATTTCGACGGACCGATACTGGAACCGAGCTGTGGCGAGGGGCATATCTCGCGGCAGCTCATCAGGGCGGGGTATGAGGTGGTGAGCCGTGACCTGGCGGACCGTGGGTATGGCGAGGTGGCCGACTTCCTCGCGCCGGAGAACACGCGGTGGGAGGGTGACATCGTGACGAACCCGCCGTATGCGTTTGCGCAGGAATTCGTGGAGAAGGCGCTGGCGATCATCCCGGAGGGCAGGAAGGTGGCGATGTTCCTGAAGCTGACGTTCCTTGAAGGGAAGCGGCGGTCGGCGCTGTTTGAAAATTACCCCCCCCGACGGATTTGGGTCAGCCATGCACGGCTGAAATGCGCCATGAACGGAGACTTCGAGCATACAGGAGGGAGCGCCACGGCGTATGCCTGGTTTGTTTGGGAGAAGGGATATAAAGGAGCGCCGGAGGTGAGGTGGTTTAACTGAGGACTGCGGAAATACCGCAGCATACTGAACGAGAACAACACAAGAACGACAATGAAGAAGATTACGACGGAGATGATACTGGAGGCGGCACCGGTGACCGACCGGGGCAGGGTGGGGGAGTGTGTGAAGTATCTGAACGAGTGGGCTGAGAAGTTCGGCGTGACGAGCGACCTGCGTATGGCGCATCTGCTGGGGCAGCTGTGGCATGAGAGCGGATGCCTGCGGCACGTGGAGGAGAACCTGAACTACTCGACACAGGGACTGATGAAGACGTGGCCGGGGCGGTTCCGCACCGTCACGGAGGCGCAGCGGTATGCCCGCAAGCCGCAGGCGATAGCCAACCGCGTGTATGCCAACCGCATGGGCAACGGTCCGGAGGCGAGCGGCGACGGGTGGCGGTTCCGTGGGCGCGGGTTGATACAGCTGACGGGGCGCGAGAACTACCAGGCGTATGCCGACAGTGAGCACTGCAAGGGCGACCTGATGCGCCATCCGGAGTGGTTGGCACAATTCCCCGGAGCCGTGAAGAGCGCGATGTGGTTCTGGCAGGAGCACGGCCTGAACGAGCTGGCCGACCGCGACGACGTGAAGGCCGTGACGCGCCGCATCAACGGCGGGCTGAACGGGCTGTCGGAGCGAGAGTATATCACCATGAGGATGAAGCAGATGCTGGGGGTATGATGGCTGATGGATGATGGGTGATGGCTGATGGATGATGGATGATGGCAAATGTTCAATGTTCAATGATCAATGAAATAAAATGGCAAGAGAAACAGGAATGTCGCAATCGCTGATGTCCGGGGCACTGCTGCACTTCCAGAGCGGGGTGCCCATCAAGGACCTCGATATGCGACGAGAGCATAAGGACCGGCTGGCAAGGGTGGCGCACGTGTACTGGGTTTGGATCAAGGACCCGATGCTGGATGCCTACCAGATGCTGCGCCAACTGGTGAAGCAAACGGGAAGCTACAGCGACGCGGCAGCCGTCACCGTGGCGGCACAGAAGGACAAGATGCTGTTCGACTTCGTAATCGACCACATACAGTCGGGCTCGCGCCGGCAGGACGAGCTGAAGGTGCGCTACGCCGCCGAGAGGATGATAACCATCGGACTGGAGACGGACAACGTGATGGCACTCGACAAAGGCTCGAAGCGGCTGTATGAGGTGGCCGGACTGGACAAGCCGGAGCAGGAGCAGCAGGACATCAGCAAGGTGGCCTTCCTGCCCTCTGTGGTCGTGACCAACATCGAGCAGATAGACCCCGACAAGACTTACATCGACGATGAAGAGACGCGCCGTATAGCAGCCAAGTATGGGGCGCACATCCCCGAGCAGCGCACAATGATAGAGGAACAGGTGGCTACGATGGAGGCACGCGCCGGTGCTGCCGAACTGATGGCACCAGAACCGCCGACACCGGGGAACACCTTCGGCACGATAATGCCGGCAGGAGATAACGAACCTAACGACGAGAGCGACGATGAGTAGGATAGGCAGCAACCCGAATGTCAGCAGCGACAATCTGGAGCGCCGTATGCTGCCTGACGTGGAACCGCAGAAGCCAGAAGGTGCCGACATCGACCTGGCGGGCGACGGCGTGCATAAGATTTACATGCACCGTGGTCAGCTCGACGTGTATAACTTCGGTGCGAGAAACACAAAGATACTTGCCGCCCGTGGTTTCGGTAAGACATCGTACATCGGCGTCCACATGATGAAATGCGTGCTGGGTATGCGACGGCAGATGGGCGGCTTCGTAGGTGCCAGCGCCAAGCAGCTCTACACCCGCACGATGCCCAACGCTTTGAAGGTAGTCAACGCCCTCGGCTTCGAGCAGTTCTACTTCCTCGGGCGGCCTCCCGCCAAACTCCACTGGGACGTTCCGCTGGCCAAGCCGAGAGTGTGGGAAAACTGCGTCAGCTTCTCAAACGGTTTCGTCTGGCAGATGCTGTCGATGGCCGTCAGAGGCAGTGCCAACGGTCTTAACCTCGCGGCCCTCGTGGGTGACGAGACGAAGTACCTCCCCTGGCAGAGGGTGAAGGAGGAAGTGCTGCCCACGCTGCGTGGCGACTTCATGCCGCCGTCGGCCAGAAAGACCGAAAAGCGACAGTGGGGCACAGGGACAAATCCTGCAATCAATCCTTATTATTGCAGTCAACTGTGGGTGAGTGATGCGGGACTCACGATGCGGCAGTGTGAGTGGGAAGAGGAAGAGAAATACCAGACCACGGACGTCAACAAACAGATAGCCGAAATGCTCGGAGAGATTGAATACCTGAAGAAACATTCGCCGTGCATGGCTATCGAGCTGGCAGGCAACGACCGTTTTTTAAGCAAACTCAACGTTTTAAGAAGCAAGGCCGAATGTTTCTTCAGATTTTCCAGCTTGGAGAACCTTAGCCTGCTTGGGGGAGAGCAGTGGCTCAGGCAGATGCAGAGGGAGCTGCCACCCATTATGTTCGAGCGGCAGATACTGAATATCCGTAAGACTGCCGCCCGAGATGGATTTTATTCTAACTGGGATTCCTCTATCCATCTGTATTCCGAAAGTGATGCTGCGGTATCAGACCTGATACACGACCGCTTCACGCAGAAGGTAAAGGGCAAGGCGCTCGACTCCACCCGCCTGTGGCAGAGCTACGAGACGGAGACCATTAACCTCGAAGAGTGCGCCGCCGCCGGTGAGAGCGCAGAACTTGATACCGACCTCGACTACAACGAGCCGCTGCGATTTGCCATCGACGCGGGGGCGAATATGAGCGTGGCGGTGCTCGGCCAGTGTCGCAACTTCGAGGGGCGCGAGAGCCTGCTTATCCAGCGCGTGATGTATGTGCAATACAACAGGAAGTTGCTGAGCCTTTGCGCTGACATAACACGTACATACGATGTGTTTAGAAGGCGTGGTGGCACGATTATCTTCTATTTCACGGCGACCATCAAGCAAGGAGCAGCGACGGCCTACGCCGTGGAGGGCGCCGACGACAACCGCTTCGACCGCGTGGTGGTGCGCGAGCTGATACGCCTGGGCTGGAAGAAGGAGAACGTCATCGCCGTGGATATGGGTGCTCCCGTGCTCCACGAACTGAAGCACCGTATCATCAACTCCTGTCTGTCGTTCAACGAGTCGCCCGCCATCCGCGTCTGCGAGGACGACGGCACACGCAACACCTCGCTGCTGGTGGCCGCCATCGAGCAGACCGCCGTCGTGGCCGGGACCTATCGCAAGGACAAGAGCCGTGAGAAGCTGAAATCGGAGGAGGGTATAGGCGGAGACCCCCGCACCCGCACCGACGTGACCGATGCCTTCGACGACCTGATACTGGGCGTGAAGTATCACGGCGTGGGCAAGCCGAAGATTGGCGGCGCACTCAGAGGACGGTTCTCGAATATCTTGGTGATACCGAGGTGAGCCGTGTGGCTCACCTCGGGAAGAACTCGTCAAGGCGGTTGTTTCTCTTCAACCAAAAATAGAGAAACCTATATTTGGCATAAAGGTCAGTCCGATTCCTGCAAGTCTGTACAAGCTCTATTCTTCTCTCGTCTGACATAAGCCTTTTGTCGTCTGGGAAAAAATCAGCCAAACGGTCATTGTCTCGAAGCCATCTGTAAATAGAAGAGTGTTTTTTACTAAGTTCTGCTATGGTCTTACAAGACTTTGCAATATTCTCCTTTTCTTTCGCAGTGTATCTTCTCGGCATCTTTGAGAAAAACTCATCAAGTCGATGCCGCTTATTCAACCAGTCGAAAGTGGCAGGACTCTTTTCTCTAAGTTCTTTTCTGCTTTTACAACTGGCTATTACTTCCATGCGTTCTTCGTCCGTCATAAAGGTTATGGTATCTGGGAAGAACTCGTCAAGGCGGTTGTTATCTTTAAGCCAGACGTATATAGAGTTGTGTTTAACCTGAAGCTCGTGCCGATTCTTGCATGATGCCGCAATCTTTTCCTTTTCTTCTGCGGAGAAAGCACGTTGTGGGTCTGGAAAAACCTCGTCAAGAAGTCCGTTATTCTTCAACCAATACCATAGCGGGAAATTCTTTTTGTACAACTCGCTTCGGTTCTTACATCGCTTGGCCATCGCAATTCTTCCTTTATCCGTCTTAGGCATAGTGGACTGCTTCGGAAAGAACTCGTCGAGCAGATGGTGACTCATCATCCAGTTATATACCTTGTGATGATTCTGCCGTAGCTCGTCACGGTTTCTGCAACTGTCAATGACAGACTTATATTTCTCGTATGCCTCTTCCTTACGCTCTTCCAAAGTCGTGGGCTTGAGCTTCATAGTAGCACAATACTTCTCAAGTAGCCCGTGAGTTCGCAGGTATCTATAACATTTCGGCGAGCCTTTACTGAAATCTCTTATGTATCTATATCGAGACACCGTTTCTAAAATTTCCGATTCAGGATGGTTTACCTTGGCTGAACCGAGTGCTCCACATCGAACTCTGTTCAGCATCTTCCACCCGTCTGCCTTATACTGTTTGCGAAATTGTTCCTCCTTCTTTGCTGCTACATCCTTGTCGAGCCAGTCGGTCAATACCGTAAATTCATATTTTCCGCCTGTTACTCGCATGTGCTGATATACGGGAGAGTTTTTGTCCGTCACTGTATGTTGTCTGACTCTCCCTTCTATATCAAACGTCAGGCCGACGTATGCGTAGCCGTCGGGGAAAGTAAACAGATATATCTTCCGCCTAAAGAGATTTCCCCTTCTCTTCATGTGTCCGCACAATTCTTCCAACAATCCCCGCCTGCCGATAGCATTATACACCGACGGCTCTTTCTCGCGGAACTCTTTTCCATCGTCGTATCTGGACGCAATAACAGCCAGTTCTTCTATTGTATAAGCATCTCTCATGCCGCGCTTCATGTGGGTACATAATTTGTCAAACAATCCACGGGAGCAAATCTTTCCGTATGCTTTAGGCTGTTCTTTCCTGAATATGGTAAGTTCGTCGTATTGTGAAGTGATTTCTGCCAACTCTTCGTCCGTTTGGTATTCATGGTCGCGCTTCATGTGGTCGAGAAGGTGATTGAGACCACGTTTGTAAATCGCCTGGCAAGCGGCGTGTTCCTTCTCGTTAAATTCACTCAGCACAAAGTATTTTGATGCTCGCTCTGCCAACTCTTCATCTGTAAATGAATTGATTGCACGTTCCATGTGCCCGCATAGTTTTTCAAGCAATCCGCGATGGCAAATCATATTATAAGCATAAGGATCACCTTCGCGGAAATCTTTCAGTACATAATACCCAGCGGCCCTGTTTGCCAATTCTTCGTCAGACACGTATGTTACTCTTCGCTTCATGTGCCCGCACAATTTCTCCTTCAACCCGTGTCTGCATATCAAGGAATAAGCATTTCGCTCTTTCTGGCGAAACTCCCTCAAATCATTGTACGGCGCCGCAATGGCAGCAAGTTCCTCTTCTGGTATTTTCTTCGGCATACGTTCTAACTCTTTTTGCATTTCGTATAATACTCCTGCAGGTCAAACCCGAACTCGCGGGCCTTCTGCTCCATGCGCTGCAGGTTTTCGTAGGGGTTCATGTGGATGGCATGGTGACACTCGTCGCACACCATTTCCAGGTTCGAGGGGTTCATGCCGTACTGCGGAAACTCGGAGTAGGGCAGTATGTGGTGCAGCTGCAGGTCGTCCTGCGACATCTGGCACCCGCAGATTTCGCAGGTGCCGCCGCTGACGGCAAACATACGTTTCTTCTTCGACTTCATGGCGGCGGAATAGAATCCCTTGTGGCGGGCGACGGCAGAGGGGTTCATCTTTTTCATGCGGCAGTTGGACAGATAGATCCGCCAGCCCATCAGCTTCAGGCGGTAGATGCGTGTCTTCATCGGGCGCCTCCTTTCTCTGTTTCCTCACCAATCTCGATGAACGGCTTCAGCATTTCCAGATAGTGATGTACGTCGCGCAGGAACATCGTAATCTCGTCGGTCATAAACTCCAGCTCGTCGTCACCATTGTTTTCGATCATGTGCTGCTTGGCCAGCTCCATCAGTCCGATGATTTGTGTCTGTGCGTTGAGCATGGACTCCAGATGTACCACGTAGGGCATCTCGTGACAGAAATAGTCGATGACGGTCTTTGCCGCCTCATTGATACGCTGCTGCGTGTCGATGGTCTTTCTTAAATTTCCCATAATACAAGTAGAATTTTGACAATTAAAAACTGCACTACGGGCTGTCAGGTTCCTACTTGCGAAGACCTTGGGGTCGTTGTCCGATACCCCACCCGGTGCAGTCTGTTTCTTTATTTAATATAAATGTACCTCCACGGTACGGGCACAAAAAATGCCGCTCGGCGCGGCTCTCTTCATGCCGCAAGTAGAATTTGACGCTGCAAAGATAAGCATAATTTCCGAACCGTGCAAGCATTTCGGCAGAAAAATTTTCAAGGTGCCGATTTGGCATCTTGAACCTCTTCCCTTGATTCACCGTTTCGCGATGGTTTAAGGTCGCAATTTGCGACTTCAAAAGAATTGGATATCACAATTTGTGATTTCAAAATTTGAGATGCCAATTTGGCATATCAAGTTCCTGCCCTTGATTCCGCACCCACTCGTCCCTATCTTGTCGGCAGAATTAGAAACGATTAGATTATGTCAAAAAAGAAATCTATCACAACGCATACCGTGCATAACAGGAGCGAGTTTCAGAAGCTCGACCGCTCGCTGCGGGAGCGCGGCTTCGTGGCACTCGACGCCTTGAAGCCAGGACTGGTACGCTCGCTCTCACTTGGCGACCGCGACCCGTCGAAGGGCGAGGCGCAGTCGATGGCCAGCGGCATGAGCTGCGGCACGCTGAGCAACGGCCCGCTGTCGCAGGTGGCATGGAGCTTCGACAGTAACGATTCCCTGCCGACATCCGTCAGCGGGCCCGACGGCAAGCCCCTCGGTCGCGGCTACGTGAAGTGGGGGCCAAAGGACAATCTGCCCGGCGTCATCTACTCGCTGGCAAAGGCAAGCCCCTACACTTCTGCGCCGCTGCGCTACCTGGCCGACCTGGCCACGGGGCTGGGCGTAAGGCTGATGTACCACTTCGAGGATGACACCTACTGCGAGTTCCAACACGCGGGCTTCAACCTGCGGCTGCGCTACGAGCAGGCCCGCAAGGGAGAGCAGCAGGACGAGTACGGCGGCGACATGGCCATCGACCCCGCTGCCGCCCCCGGTGAAGATCCGCTGAAGCCCATCACCGAGATAGCCCCCGAGAACCGTCCGAAGAAGCGGCTGCAGGGCATAGACCCCGACTACTGGGAGCAGGCTTACCATGAGTGGGAGCGCTCGTGGGAGGGCTACGACGAGAAGGACGACAGCGGCATGGAGCGCCACGTGCCCGGCGTGAAGCAGTTCCTGGAGGAGAACAACCTCGACCTGCACCTCTCGCAGTGCATGCTCGACTTCATGTACTACGACCTCTTCTTCCCCACCGTAGGCTTCGAGCGAGGCCGCCGTGGCCGCTGGGACCCGCGCATCGTGAAGATAGGTCAACTGAAAATCATAGACGGCATCCGCTATGAGGCGATGTCGGAATACCGCCATATCCAGCACGTGTATTTCGGTGAGCGCTTCAGGGCGAAGGGCATCGGCGAGCACCACACCATCGGCTCCAACGACGATAAGGTAACGATGTACCCCGTCTGCGAGGCCACCGCCCGCGTCAGCGACATGCGTTACCTCGTATCGTCCAACCAGCGCACCCGCATCAATGCCCGCCCGACGTGGGCAGCCTGTCCCGTCTATTATGGTAATAAGAACTACTATCAGCAGCCCGACTGGTGGAGCATTTTTACTTCTAAGGCTTACGACTTCTCCAGCACCATCCTCTACGACAAGGCGAAGCAGCGCGAGAACAACACCACCTGGTCGAGAGTGCTGTACATCAGTCTTGACTACTTGCAGATGTGTTTTGCGGATGAAGGCATCGCTGGCGACAAGGACAAGCAGCAGGAGTTTATCGACCAACTGGACCAGAATGTAGAGGACTTCCTGCAACGGCGCGAGAATATGGGCAAGACCATGCGTCAGTTTATGTGGATTGGCCCCGACGGCAAGGAGCATCACAACGTGGAGGTGGTCGATATCAAAGAAGCCACCAACGATGCGGTGAAGGCCGGCAAGGAGGAGCTGGAACTCTCGACCTCGCCCATCTTCCTCGCCTTTGGTGTTGACCCCCGCGACATCGGCGTGCCGATGGTCAGCGCCTCTAACGGCGGCACCGCCCTGCGCGAGATACGACTGATGAAACAGCAGCTTCTCAACGTGCGGCAGCGCATGTACCTCCGCTTCCTGATGGATGTCTTTACGTTCAACAGGTTCGACAGCCACCTCACGCCAATCATACGCCAGATGACGTTCACCACCCTCGATGCCTCGAAGACGGGAATGAAGGAAACCGTGGCAGGCGAGGGGGCGTAGGCGCTGCGCTAAATGAGAACTTTCCGATTAAGCGAGAGCAGAGCCAAACTTGTTTGAGCTATGCCGAGCGTGAGGAAAGTCGCACGAAGCGCAAATAAGAAATGAGTCATGACCATTTTCGTGACCTCACGAAAATGATAATACTTTGTAAATGGTTAATTCGGATGCAGGCCGCCGCGACGGTGCCCTGCATCTTTTTATTCCCCATACACTCTATTCTATTACTTTTTGCAGTTTCATAACGAGTTCGTGGTCAACGGTCGTCGGCGTTGCCAGTCCTGCCTTTACTAATCGCTTCTTTTCTTTCAGCAGTCTTCCTATTTCCTTTTTGTGCCCGGCTATGGTGAGGTCGCAATTTTTCTTGTCGTAGGCGTTTTTCCTGTGTTCCTCCCACCATTTCATGCTTTCCGCATTCCATGTGATTTCTTCACATATCTCCCTATATCGTTCTTCTTCTTGCGTCATATTATTATTCCTTTAATAGTTCCGGATTATCATGTATGTTGCCGATAACCTCCATGTACGATGACTTGTGAAATATCGGCCCGCAACCGTGACCACGAAACGAGAATCCGTTTGTGATGTCTGACCAAACGACCTTTTGCACATACCTGCAACCATACATTACGGTAGCCACCACGTCGCCCTCATATATCTCCCGTCCGCTCTTATCCTTCTGGCCCGTGTACTCGCCCCGCGTCTTGGGGTCAATCTCGTAGTCGTCCCACGACTTGCCATCGGCAAACTCGTCGGGACATACGAAGTGTGCGCCCCGGTTTTGCAAATAAAAACCATACAGCCACACACCGTTCTTGCGGTTGAATCCGCGAAATTTGCTCTCTCTCATATTGCTCTATCGCTTCTGTTCGTGTTATCGTTTTTCATCGCAGCACTACGCCGCAATCTATTCTCCGTCTCTCCTGCTCGAAGTATCGCAGCTGTTCTATCGTGGTCTGACTAATCCATTCCTCGCAATACTTGTGATACTTCGGGTGGTTGTTGCGCCTGAACCGCTCGGCCATGTAGTCGTGCAGCTGCTGACGGTAAAACGTCAGCCGCCTGACTCGCCGACGTCGTTCTTCGTTCGTCTCTGTCCAGTACTTGTACTCGTCCATAAATTCATCCACCAGTCCCATACGCTTAGTCCTCCTTCTTCTGTTTCAGTAGTGAATAAAATCCGTCGTAGTAGTTCAGCGGTTTCTCCGGCACGGTATAAGGCCCATAGCCGCCGACCCTCTGAAAGTGCTCCTCGTCTATCTCCTCCCGTGAGAGGACGAAGCGACCCTTCTCTGGGGCTATGATCTCGCCGGTACGGAAGTTGTAGTAGGGTCTGCACAGCCGCGTCACGTCGTTGTCGAGTGGCTGATAGATGGCCTGGCGCAGATACTTGAACCAGCCGGCCTTCATCCTCTCCTGGATGCTCTCGAACATCAGCCGGGCAAATTCCTCGGCTTCGCCCCTGTTCGTGGCAAGGAAGTATATGAACATGCTGTGGTCGAAGGCCGAATGAAGCGTACCGATATGGTCGCCAAAGATACTCATATCCTCCCTGTCCACGTCCACCGTCCTGACACCGTTCTTGTCGAACTGTATTGCCTGCCACAGCACGGGCTTCTCCTCAAACGGCTTGCCCAGCGACACCGCCTTGATGATCAGCCGCCACGTCTCTTCCTGCTGCACCTCGTATGCCTTTGCTTCTTCCCACGTCTCAAAGGCCGCCAGCAGCTTTACGTCCTGCGCGTCTTCACCGCTTATGTCCAGCACTACGTAAATCTTCTTCTCCATAATCCTTGCAAAAAAATATCGGCCACACGTGGGCGGTGTCAAGTCCTCTGTGCGATTTGGACTCCGGGAGACTTTCGCTGTTCCCGACGCTGGCGGTGTGGCCGATGGGTAAGTATTCTGATAATAATGCCGCTTTGGTGATGGCGGCATCGACAGCACAGACGGTTTGACGGTGCAAAGATACGGAAAGTTTTCGAGAAAGCCGTCGCAGTCGTGTTGACAATTATACTAAAATACGTTAATTATCAACATAAATGAACACAAAATACAATTTTCTTTTTATCTTTGCAGCGTCAAAACATACTCAATGCGGGCAAAAGCCTCGCAACATACATACAGCGGCGGCTTGTGCCAAGACATCAGAGAACTATAGAAAGAGATTTCGTATCGGCAGCAACCGCGTCGGGGGAGGAAACAAACCCGGAGTTCGCAGCATTGAGGAACTTGACAGCGTGTAGTTGCAGCCGGTACGCTTTATATAATATATAAGGTGTATGACCAGAGAACAGCAGATAGCCCACTGGGCGGCCGTCGTTGGCATCGTGCTGACCGCAGAGAACAACATCCCCGACGAGGAGAAGCAGGCGCTCGTTGCCGCCTGTGGCACGGGCGAGAACATGGAGCAGCGGGCCATCGAGCGATATATCCGCGCCGTGGCTACGGAGATTGTTGAGCACGGCGGCATTGCCTTCGAGAGCGACGACAACGAGAGTGACGGACTGATTAACCCTTACAATGGAGACTGAACACTATGGCAAAGAAACAACAACCCACAACACCCCGCCGCCGCACACGCGAGCAGCTGGTCATCGACGCCTTCCGCTACATGATCCACAACGGCGAGGCCGTGCGCAAAGAAGTGACGGTATGGCTCGCCACCGGCGGCACGATGACCAAAGTAATATATAAGGTAGAACCCAACAAAAAGAAATAGTTATTCACCAATTTAAAACAAAAACGATTATGGACAAGAAAACAATCAAGCGGCTCAGTGCCGTGGCAGCCTCGGTGCTGCTCGTGTTAATCATCTTCTTCGCCTGCTGCACGGTGGTCGACTCAGGCGAGGTGGGCATCAAGTTCCACAAGTGGTCGGCCTCGGAGCAGGACTACGGAGGCGTGGAGGGAACGTGCAAGGGCTGGGTGTTCTACAACCCCATCACCACCTCGGTGTTCACCTACCCCACGTTCACGCAGCGCAAGGAGTATGAGACCATCAAGGTGAACGCCAAGGATGCCTCCATCTTCGAGATGGACCCAATGATTGCATACCACATCAACCCGGCCAAGGCGTGCGACATCTACGTGAAGTACCGCGTCGATGTGAAGGCGCTGGAGGACGGCTACATCCGCACCTGCATCTATGAGGCCTACCGCACCTGTGCCAACCAGTACACATCGGACTCGCTGATGTCTAACCGCGCCAACTTCGAGCGCGACGTGCGCTCACGACTGGAGAAGTCGATGATGGCAGAGGGCTTTATTGTTGAAGAGTTTACAAGCCAGATCAAGCCGCCCGCCTCGCTGACGAGTATGATAGACGCTAAGAATGCTGCCATACAGTCGGCCCTGAAGGCAGAGAACCAGGTGAAGGAAGCCGAAGCCAACGCGAAGATCGACGTGGCCAAGGCCGAGGGTGCCGCCCGTGCCATGCGCATCAAGGCTGATGCAGAGGCATACTACAACAAGACCATCGCCGCCTCGCTCTCGCCGATGATTATCCAGGAGGACCTGATTGAGAAGTGGGACGGCAAGATGCCGCAGATAGTAGGCTCCGGCAACATGATGATGGACGTGAGTAAGGTAATGGGGAAGTAAGGCTATGGGAACATCAACTATCGTATATATCCTGAGTGTGGTAGCGTCGCTTTATGCGACCTACCTGCTCGCCTACTGCCTGTACGACGTGCCCGACAGTTGGGAGAAGCGCGAACCGAAACGGATTATCCTGCCGAGGATAGTCTACATCTGTTTTATGGCAATGGCTTTCGTGCCATTTGTCAACACCATTGCCCTTATATTCTTTGTCGTCATGCCGCAAGTGGGCAAATCCTGTGGCGACTTCCAGATAAAGTCTTGGCTCTTTGAGAAGCCAGAAGTGAAATCCGACAACACCGACGATAACCCTGAAAAGAAATAGCACTATGACAACAAAGAAGAAACCAACCGCCGCCGCTCCTGCCGCAGCGCAGGGCGAGGCAAAAGACGAGAAGAAGATGCTCACCGTGAGCGACGAGCGCATGCAGACCGTGATGCGCCATGTGAACCGTGGCCTGTCGAAGGCGCACGTCACCACCGTAGAGATGCTGATAGCCGCCCGCCAGATGACCGCCTCTGCGCTGGCACAGCTCTGCACCGACAACCCGCAGGCCAGTGAGATGCACCTTATCGACGACGTATTGAGCGACCTGCGCCAGGTCCTCATGAAGCGCATCCTGCCCGAAATGAGCATCCAACCCAAGGGCGAGGCGTAGTCACTAACCGCAAAAAGCCACACACAATGAAGATGAAACCAGTTTATGCCACAGGGCGGAGCGTGAGACTGTCGCCGCTGCAGCGCATCATGCAGAAGACGGGGCGCAGGCCGACGGAGTGCCGCTGCCAGTTGTGCAAGCGCCAGTGTCACACGCCGTGCCTCGCCACCCCGCAAGACATCCTGCGACTGATGGACGCCGGCTACACCTCGCGGCTGACACCGACGCTCTGGGCGGCAGGCATGGTGATGGGAGTAACCAGCCAGCCCGTGCCGCTGATACAGGCCCGCGTCGAGGACGGCGCGTGGGGCGGACTGCTCGACGTGGGAGCCAACTCGCACTGCACGTTCTTCACCAGCGACGGCCTGTGCGAGCTGCACGCCCAGGGACTGAAACCCACCGAGGAACGCCTGTCGCACCACTCCATACGCATCGACAACTTCCGAGCCTCGAAGTCCGTGTCGTGGGCCGTAGTGCAGGAATGGCTCTCGCCCGACAATGCCGACACCGTGGCCGAGGTGACCCGTCGCTACGGGGAGTATATGAAACAGTCAGAACATTAACGATTAAGAGCGATATGATAAATAGTAACGGACTTATGCGCGGCAACTGGCTCTACTACCGTGGCCGGTTCAACGCCTTCCCGTTCCGCGTGGAGCAGGTCACGAAGAAGAAGGTGGGCTTTCATGCCCAACCGGGAGATAACCGCATATACTACCTGCGGCTGAACGAAGAGGTGAAGCCCATACCGTTGGACGCACGGCAGCTGGAGAAGAACGGCTGGAAGCTCAACGACGAGGATGCGAAGTTCGCCCCCGGCACATGGACGAGTGACGGTCTGATGCTGAAGCAGGAGCCCGACGGCGACGGATTCAGGATTGTGGTCAGCAGCGACTACGACGACGAGGACACCAACCGCACTCCCTTTGTCCTGCACTACCTCCACGAGCTGCAGAACGCCCTCCGTCTCTGCGGCATCGAGAAAGAGATTATTTCGTATTAACAAATAAAAAAGCTACACGATGAAACAGACAACGAAACCCACAAGTAAAGAGGTGGCCACTTACCTGAAAGAGGCGCTGGAGCCATTCTGTGAACAGATGAAAGGCCTGCGCCCTTCACTGGCCGAGCCGTTCCGCCAGGCAGACCACAACGGCGAGGACTGTGTGATGGCCAGCGACGGTCACATACTCATCTGCATCCGCGCTAAGAAAGCGGGCTGTGCTGTCAGACCGTTCCGCAAGATGGACGATTTCGACGCCCATAAACCTATCCCGTACATCGACTTCAACCACCGCCTGCAGGTCCGCACCGTGCGCCGCATTGACATGGAGCTGCTGCTCGAACAGATGGAAAAGCACGAGCAGGAGCATAAGCAGATAGCCGTGGCCGACGTGCTCGGCGTGCTGCTCACCATCGAGGGGCTGTCGCACATAGAGCGGGCAATGACTATCTTTGGTGCCGAGCTGGCCCGGCTGGTGTGGCACGAGGACATGAAGGTGGTGCTGCAGCTTGACAACGACCGGAGGCAGGAGGCCGTCACCATTCTACAGTTGGGCTGCGACCCCAATGACTGCCGCGTCTTCGTCCTGCCGACCACCAAGGGCGACGACGGTGCCGACGTAGAGCTGTCGTGGCAGCGCGGCATGGAGGCGTGGACCGGCATCAAGGCCGAGCAGGAACGACGGGAGGAAGCCGAGCGTATGGCTCGCCGCGAGGTATATATGGTGGAGGTGGTGAAGCGGGCCTATATCCCCGTATATGCCAAGGATGCCGACGAAGCCCGCCGCCTGTGCGACAAAGAGTTCATCGACCCAGAAGACGACGGCGACGACGAGTGGATGTTGGGCGACACCGTGCCGGAAGTAGAAGACCTCGACGACCTCGATGGCTGCTACGAGCACGTCGTCACCCGCGACGGACTGGTGGAACGCGACGAGATTTACGACCTTGAACGCATCAGCGACGAGTGGCACGCAGAGCATGACGACAAAGATAAGGAGGACTGCGGCATCGAGAAATAGATTATTGCGTATTAACAATTTAAAAGCTACACGAAAGATTATGAAACAAGAGAATACAGACAACCGACAGGCCGCAGAAGCGCAGCAACTGCGCGAGAAGTCGGCATTTATCAATCAGGTGACGAGCTTTGCCGAATATATGCAGAAGGAGTTTATAAACGACAGCAACGACGAAATGGGGCTGATTATCTGCGCCGCCGACCACACCGACGATGACCGGGTTGGCGCGTGCCACATCGTGCTCGGCGGTCGTGCCGTCAACGTCGCCTCGCTCGCCTCGATGATGCAGCAGGAGCAGATGCAAGACCTCTTCCGCAAGGCCCGTATAGTGAGCAGTACCGACGGCAGCAACGGCTACATGGCCGACGAACTGCGCCGACTGCGCCGTAGGCTGCGCTGGATGTATGGCGCAGCAGCGTTCTGTGGTCTGTGGACGCTGGCAGTCATAGCCCTGCAGTTCATCTTCGGCGGCAGTTGGATGATTACCATCTGCTCCGTGCTGCTCATGCTCGCCGCAGATGTCAACCTTGCGGGTCAGGCGCTCGACCTGCGCCGCAAGACCCGCCGCCTCGCCGACAGCATCGACGGCGACCGCCGGGAGCGCCGCCACATGCTCGGTGCCGCCATGATGGGTATGCTCGCACAGATGGCACACCGCGACCGCGATGACGACGATGACGAATAACGAAAGGAAGGAGGACTGAGCATTAAGACCTATGGAACAGAAACCAATCAAGATACTGCACCAGCCACTGAAGGCTAAGTGGTACAGAATGATAGAGTCTGGCGAGAAGCCGGAGGAATACCGGGAGGCAACATCATATTGGTGCAAGAGATTCTGTGGTTTTAACACACTGCTGTTTTCCTTTCGTAACGGCTACAAGGAAATCAACAAGGCGGGCTACACCCACGTCCAGTTCTCCCTCGGCTACCCGAAGAAAGGCGATGAGTCGCGTCGCATGACCTTCGAGTTGAAAGCCATCGAGTACCGCGAGGGTCGTGAGGAATGGGGCGCGGAGAAAGGCAAGAAATACCTCGTCGAAGTATTGGGCCGACGCACCACGCTCGACGGAACAAAACTATTGGAGGACTGAGCGATGAAGATACGACTGACAGAGAATGCTATGTGTGACCACGACCTGCATGAGCTGACGAACTACCCGCGACCGTGGTTCAAGGCGAAGCCAACGCTGCCAAAGGGCACTGTGCTGACAGTGAAAGAACAATGGACCAATTTCTTCGGCACCTACTACCGTTGTGACCACGAGAACGGCACATACGACATCAAGTGCAGCGAGGCAGAGATAATAGAAATATAAACATTTAATAAAACCACACAATTATGGCATGCAACTGTATTAACAACATCGAAGAAAAACTGAAAACGCAGTACGGAGAGACTGCGTGTGTGAACAAAGGGTACATGAACGACGGCACCATCCGCGCGATAGTAGAGGGCCTGTATCACAAGACGAAGCGCAACGGCGACTTCGGCAAGTGCTATCGGCATTGGCACATCGACGGCAAGATGTATAAGACCAAGGAGAAGTTCATCGCGGCACTCGCAGACTTCAACCCAAACGTCCTGCCCATCAACCATCGACCCTATCAGAACACCGTGGCCCGCATGAAGCATGAGCAGGAAGCGAGACCGAAGGCTACCTTCGTGGATATGCCAAAGCGGTAGCAAATTCTTCGCTCTTCACTCTTTTTTTTGAACACGAATTATCACGAATTGACACGGATTTAAGAATTATGGCAATGAAAGACAAGAATGGCATCGGGCAACTGCTGAACGATGCGATGGCCGACACCTTTGAGCGATTATCGGAGAAGGCGGTCGTGTTTCAGAATGATATTATTGAGAAAGCCATGAGCGGAGACCCTGGGGTGTTCGACGGCTTTGGTCCACTGATAGACGCCGACATCAAGACTGTCGTGTTGAAGCGTAAGGGCTTTACGGATAGACCTTTCAACCTGCAGGACTATGTGCAAGACTTTCGCACCCAGCTTGCGGCACTGTGCTCGATGTATGGGTTTACGTTCAATTTCGGCGTGCTGCACCTCAATTTCAGCAGCGGAAGCGGAGTGTCGTTTGGCGAGACGTTTGTCAGCAGCATAGGGAGCCTGAAAGAGCATTTTGAACAAATGAAAGAAAAACAATCAAAGGGCTAACCCGGAAAGATTGGTTGAACACGGATTACATGGATTATTTTTGAACACTAATTTCATGAATTGACACGAAAAGGAACTATGGAAAAAGTAACCGACGAAACGACACTGGCACTGCTGAAGGAATATGACCACAAGTGTGAGGCCGCTATTAACGAGGCAAAGGCTCACCGTGACAGGCTGAAACAATCCGCGCTGAACCAGTGGGCACGCGACCATGCCAGGTATCAGGTGGGCGACATCATCTGCGCCAACGACACTATCATCGAGGTACAAAGGCTCATCGGTCGCCATAGCGTATATTATGGCAGCAAGACACTATACGTTGAGTACCGAGGCCCACAACTCACCAAGAAATTGCAACCGCGCAAGGATGGGCAGATAAGCAGCATCTACGACGACGGCCGAGAGATTAAGAAGATTAAATAACTTAAATTAAAGGCGATATGGCAAACTATTATCAAAACAAACTGACCGTGCTGCACGATAGCGCAGAGCGGATTGAAGAAGTCTTTGCGGCTATCCGAACGGAAGACCGTGACGTGATTGACTTTAATGCTGTCATCCCGCGACCTGAGCGGCTGAATATCGACCACGACGGCATAGCAGAGATTGCGATGCTGTGGATGATTAACAGGGCAATGCCGCACAACCTCGACAAATTCGCAGTGATGATGGCTAAGAGATTTGAAGAGGGCCCGGAAGAGGTAAAGAAAAAGCAGTTGGAGAAGGCTTCGGAGTTGTTCCGTAACATTGCCGACTACGGCTATCCCGACTTCTACCGCTGGAGCATCGACCATTGGGGAACCAAGTGGAACAGCATCAACGGCTACAGCGAGATGCGCCGCGACGGTGACACTATTTACTTTGAAACGGCCAACGGCTACTGCGAACCCGTCATTGAGGAATTGTCGCGCAAGTTTCCCGATGTAGGTTTTGCGTATGCAGCAGCCGACGAAGACATTGGTTCGTGGACTATCAAGGGCGTGTTCAACAACGGCGAGTTCAAGGGTCTGCGAGAACATCGCACTCCTGCGGCCTACGACATAGCCTTTGAGATGTTCCCCGAGAGTAAGAAGGATTTTCGTCAGAAGTTGGACGGGACATGGGAAGTGATCAGAGATACGGAGGACTGACAATGCAAGCATTTACAATCAAGACAAACATGAGCGACTATCCATTCCTGGTGATAGCCGACGGTTTCAAGAGCGCAGTCGAGGTGTTGTATCAGAAAGGCATCTACGACACCGACATCATTTCCGTGCAGCAGATGGAGACTGTCAAAAGCAGCCATATCCTCATTGAGGAGCGGCTGACCGACAGGGAAGTTCTTAGGGAGGAAGTGCGCCGTGAGAGAGGCTATGCCGAAATGGATACCAGAGCCTGCTGGAGCGGCAGGCGGTGCCGACCGCGACATCTACCTGGTAAGGACGTCAAAGGGACATTACTTCATGTCATCGTGCATCGGCGGCAATAACCACTACCTTGTGCTTGACACATTGGAGCAGCTGCCAGGATTACCAAAAAAGGACTAATTCACGCCGCAGGAAGTAAATAACTTAAAAGGAATACGATTATGATTAAGAACAACATGTTTTACGGCGAACCGTTTCCGACGGAAGAGAGGATAAACGACATGATTCAGAAATTACTAACAGTACAATTAGACAAACAATGAAGTACATCAACGCAGATAAAATCAAGGCCGAGATAGACAAGATCACAGAAAGCCTGACGAAGAGTTGCAATCCTGACCCGCTTGGCACGACGGAGGAGTGTATGGCCGCCGCCGAGCTTGAGGCACTGGGGTTGGTAAAGAGTGTCATTGACCAAATGCAGCAGGAGGAGCCACTGCCTCTCGGCATTGAGAATGAGAGCC